>SESG01038011.1_pt1 | contig 50016 bp, 52 predicted proteins | sample 3171421 | NCBI WGS metagenome assembly SESG01 (sample SAMN10866946, study PRJNA518727) | freshwater metagenome | biome: subpolar coniferous forest; feature: holomictic lake; material: water; isolation source: holomictic Lake 227, 6 m and 8 m depth | place: Canada: near Kenora, Ontario | collected...
TTGAACCGCGACTGGCTCCAAATGTAGAGTTAGTCAACTGGAAAGGACGATCGCTGCTTTTGGTGGAGGTATATCCCAGCGCTTTGCGACCCCACTGGCTGAAATCGCAGGGTATCACTAATGGTGTACTGGTTCGGGTTGGCTCGACCAATCGGCAAGCTGATGGGCCATTGACAGCGGAAATGCGACGTTCAGCGCTGAATCTCTCTTATGATGAAGAACCTCTGCCGGACATCAACCCTGACACGCTGGACGTCCGGGTTGTGTCCGGGTTATTTGCAGGATTACGTGATTGGAGTGATCATGTGCCAGAAACATTACGGCTCGTTACTCAGTATCAAGGTCGACTTGTCCCGACAGTAGGAGGTATGCTTCTGTTCGGAACAGTGCGCGATCGCTATTTCCCTGATGCATGGGTTCAATGCGGTCGTTTTCGTGGCACCAATAAAACTGAAATTCTGGATCAGCAGGATATCAGCGATCACTTGCCTGTTGCCTTGGAAAAAGCCTTTGACTTTATCAAGAAACATGCCTCACGGGCGGCAGAGTTTGGTGAGTTGCGAAGGAAGGATGTCTGGAATATGCCGCTCAAAGCCATTCGTGAAGCCCTGACAAACGCCATTGTTCATGCAGATTATTCGCAACGCGGCGCACCAATTCGGGTGGCAATATATGATGACCGGATCGAAATTGAAAATCCTGGCCTTTTGACTGGAGGCCTGACTCTTGAGAGCCTTCGTTCTGGTGTCTCTAAGCTTCGTAATAGAGTCATTGGTAGAGTCTTCAAGGAACTTGACCTCATTGAACAATGGGGAAGTGGCTTTCAGCGCATGGATGATAATTGCCGTCAAGATGGTTTTCCTCCACCTGAGTTTGAAGAAATTGGCTACCATTTCCGCGTTATGATGTGGTTGCGACAAGTTCGTGAGACTACAGAAAGTTCGATTGATCAGCAGATTCTTGCTTGTATTATCCAACATGAAAATGAGGGAGGAGCCTCAATAAAGGATTTGGTGGCTGTAACAGGGTTGGTTGCTCGTTCTGTCAGGAGACATTTAGCAAATCTTGTTGAAACCGGCAGGATAGTCGCAATTGGAAAGAGTGCTTATGACCCGCAGAAACGGTATTTACCAGCCAAAAAGTCCAACTCACAATAGTTTATTACTTGACTGATGCGAGCGGGTAAAAAAGAGATTCTTAATAAGAAGACGCAAAAGTTTATTGGATTGTGCACGTATTAAAACTCTATTGGAACAACCACTAAACCTTCCTGTCGGTATTCTGGTCAAAAATCCATGCGTCGAGGAAAATCCATTTGTTTCCATGGTCCGAGCCAAAGCAAAACTACTGGAAATCACATAATAAATCCAACACAGTGCAAACCTTCACCGCCCACAACATGCAAATGAAAAAGCGCAATCAGATTTTCGTTAAAACAATATAAGGGTACACTTCCGGGCATTCCTCAATCTGGCCATGCTGATTGCAGAAAGCGAGAAGGCTCGTGTTCTTCGTCAGGTCATATTAGATATTGTCATAGATACCATCAACCAGAAAACCGGAGGCGGTACCAAGTACATCAACCAACGAGATGAAGAATTTCTGACCTCCTGGTTTGAAGAAGAAAACTATCGCAAGCAATTCACAGGCGCTCTTAAGAACTATATGTCTATGGGTACGGCGAAATATGCGATCTATACCAATAAAATATTGGTGAAGTGTTTCGCAGGAATAATTGCACCCCATCCTTTAAGAAAATTGTTTTGTCCATTAAGAAAAAAACAGTTATCCTTTAAGAAAGAGCGTTTCTTAAAGGATAAGCGGTGAATAATAATAAAGAAAGGGGCGAGGAAATACGGCGCCAAATCATCAGTGATGTCAGGCAGCATTCTGCTGATATTTCAAAGCATATTGCCAAAATATTCTCTATAACCCCTCAGGCAGTATATAGCCATACGCAGCGCCTTGAAAAAGAGGGACGATTAAAATCTACAGGTACTGGAAAGGGGAAAAAATATTATTTAGGAGACCTGAGGGAGCATAAGTCGCACTTTATCCTCGCAGATGACCTGACTGAAGATGGTGTTTGGAGGAATGAATATTCATTTGTATTCGAAGGTTTGCCTGAAAACATTGTCGATATATGTCACTACGGTTTTACCGAAATGGTAAATAACGTACTTGATCATTCCGGAGGGAAACATGTTTCTATCTCGGCTATAAGAGATAATGAAAAAATCATGATCTCCGTGATTGACGATGGGGAGGGCATTTTCAGGAAGATCAGGCGGTTGTGTAATCTGGATGATGAGCGTCAGGCACTCTTTGAGCTATCGAAAGGGAAATTGACTACTGATCCGGATAATCATACAGGGGAAGGGATATTCTTTACTTCAAGGGTATTTGATGAGTTCGAAATTGATTCAAAAGGCGTGAGGTTTCGTCATGATGATCAGTTTGAATTTGATGTTATTCTGGAGTCCGAATTTTCTGAAAACGAAGCTGGTACTGCGGTATATATGCTTCTTAAGAGAGATTCTTCGCGTGAAATCCAGACGGTTTTTGATGATTATGCTGGGCCGGATGAATTTCAGTTTAACAAAACAGTTATTCCTGTTCGGTTAGCGCAATATGAAAATGAGAAACTGGTATCTCGATCTCAGGCAAAAAGGTTGCTCTGTCGTATAGAGAGGTTCAAACATGTAATTTTTGACTTTGATGGGGTGTCGGCTATAGGCCAGGCATTTGCCGACGAAATATTTCGCGTTTATGCCAAAAATCATCCTGACATTGTGTTGGTGTCAGTAAAAATGGTGCCAAATGTAGCGAAGATGGTTAATCGGGCTATCAGCGGTTAGTGTCATTGCACCGTTTTTTAACCATTACTTGGAAATCCATTCAAGGGGCTTTATAGAGTTTACCTAATTTTTAAACCTAAAGCAGGTATCTGGACAAACTCTTTAACTGGTTTTGTTGGGGTTCAGGAATCACCCCAACCTACATAGTGCGGAGGTGCAGTTTTTATAATCAATTTTCTTAATGCATCCCATTTGAATAAATAGAGGTGCCCTTATAAAATATCAATGGGGACACAAATTATAACACCATGCGTTCCATGAGAATGGCTGCTGATACTGAGGCATTCAAAGATTCAACACCTGGCTTTCTGCCGCAATGCGGAATCCTGACGAGGTGGTCGGCAAGCGTTGTAACCGGTTCACTGACACCATTAGCCTCGTTACCGATCACCAGCACCTGCTTTTCAGGCCAGGAGGTGAACTCTCTGAAATCTTTTCCATCAAGCGATGAAGTAACAATAGAATAACCAAGTTTCTGAAGTCTCTGGAGTTCAAGGTCAAGGCGTTCAACACCGTAATGACGGATACCATAAATGCTCCCGGCACATGAACGAACTGCTTTGGAGTTGTACCTGTCGGCTGAGCCGGAACTGCAGATCATTGCTTCAGCACCAAACCACACGGCAGTCCTGAGTATAGCTCCCACATTACCCGGATCCTGAACGTCATCGAGCGCAACAATGAATGATTTCTCCGGCTTGCTGCCACCTGCTGGATCGAGCGTTTCCGCCAGGTTCGTCTGGCGGAAAACTCCAAAAATCCCCTGCGGTGTCGAAGTGCCCGAAAGCTGCGAACACTCCTTCTCATGTATGGAAAACACTTTCCCCTTATGAGTTCGGAAAAAACTTTTGCCATCTGATTCTCCCTCCCTGACAAGCAGCGCCACAAGCATCTCTTCATCGGGGATGTTCAGGGAGAGCTCCCTCACCGTTCGAAGACCTTCGGCAAGAAAAAGCCCTTCAGAATCCCTGAATTTTTTCTGATGCAGTTTCACATAGTGCTTTAAGCGGGCCTTGCTTAACGCAGGTATCTCAAGCTGCGTCATCAGCGCGCTCCCGGCTTATTGAGCTTTGAAAACACCGCTTTCGGATCATGGGAAAAATCCGTCGGCATAGGAGCAGTTCCCTTGGAAAGCGCAGCACTGTCAAGCTCCACGGAAAACCCATTGTCAGCACTCTCCGACTCCTCATCTGCGACATTCATACAGCGCCGGATATACTCATCGAAACTCGCCTTATCCATAGAATGGCCCTCAAGAATACACTGCTCTACCTTGTCGCAATCGGCTGCATTTACTTCATCATTCGACATGAGCGTGATTTTAAGAATCACCTCTTCCCGGGAAACCTCACCAAACCCGACTTTTTTCACCAGCCGGTCAAAAGAGGCATCATCAATTTTTTCCATCATCTTGAGCAGCTCCCCAAGACCGCCATACATTTCGGCATGAACCCTGATTGCATCTTCAATCGATTCCCTGACAGGCAATACCGGCTCGTCACTATCGACACCAAGCTCCGGGAAAGAGGGCTTCTGAGAGTTCCATGTCGAACGATTCGCAGCCTTTCCGGCAAGAAACTCCTCGTCAACACTATACTCCTTAAGGCGATCCTGCATAATACCTGAACTCTTCTCTTTTGCGCGCCGCATAGAAACCGAGTCAATATCATTGCGTTCCGCAAGAAGAAGCCGTACAACAAAAAGAATGCCTGTCAAAGCTGCAACAACAATAAAGCAGAGAAGAATCAGCTCAAGCTTGAGACCAAACAGCGACACAACCAGCACTTCCGCAGCAATAAGCCCACAAAAAAGAACCAGCAGAATTTTCAGAAAAAAACGTTCATTCATAAATTCGGATTTGGCTCAAAATTAATGTCGATTAAACATTCTCACAATCTTTCTAATCGGCTGGGTTTTTAATAACCCCTTATAATCTGCCACTATTATTCAGTTTTTGCACAAAAATGTGCCATCTTAATGCAAAAACTGAATAATAATGGTTGATTAGAGTTCTGCGTCTGGTGGAGAGACTTGCTATATTTCCTGTTTATAAACATCTCTACGGTGGCCTATTCTCAAGATGCGAATCTCAGTTTCCAGGAGAAAATAAATTACCCTGTAGTCACCAACCCGATATCTCCTTAGACCTGCAAACCGACCTTTGAGGAGAGGATTCGATTCAGGATCGTTGACAAGTTCTTGCTCAATATGATCAAGAATACGTTTTGCCTCAAACTTTGATATTTGCTTGAGATCTCGCTGGACAGATTTCTTGTAACCAAGACTATAAGCCAAGAGAGTCCCTCATCTCTTTAGCTGAAAGAAAAGGATCACTCGTATCATGGAGGCGATCAAGCGCTATCTGAAGATCAGCAATATCTTCTATATATGATTCCAAAGCCTTCTGTATGATGAATGAGCGAGGTCTCTCGGTTTCCTTTGCTATTCCATCCAGTCTTTCTGCCAGTTTTTTGGGCAACCTCACCGATATTGGAATACTCATGGTCTCCCTTGTAAAAATAATGTAAAACTGTATCACAACACCACCACGTGTAATACAAAATAATACAATTATAGCTTATATTCAAGACCTTTTGCGCACTCCAACGCCAGAACCAGGCAGCGCAACGGTTGAGTGAGGAGAATATCTGACAGATTGTTATTGTTAAAGGAAATGCTAATTAATGGACATGCCAGAAAACTTTGTTGAACTGATTGCGCCAGCCGGTGATATGACCTGTTTGCAAACTGCACTGAAGGCCGGAGCAGATGCCGTCTACTTCGGAGCGGAAGGCTATAATATGCGCGCCGGAAGCAGCAACTTCATCATTTCGGACTTTCCTGCCCTTAAAGCGCTCTGCACCGAGTTCAACGCCAAAAGCTACCTGGCGCTGAACACCATTGTCTATGATGGTGAACTGAAGAAGATGACTCAAACAGTTGCTGCAGCCAAAAAAGAAGGATTCAATGCTGTGATCTGCTCGGACATGGCGGTCGTCGAAGCCTGCCGGAAAGCAGAGATGCCGTTTCATATTTCCACACAGGCTTCCGTCAGCAACTACAGTGCGGTAAAGTTTTATGCCGGACTCGGAGCTAAAATGATTGTTCTGGCAAGAGAACTCACTCTTGAACAGGTACGCCACATTACCGGAAAAATAAAAGCTGACGGGCTTGACGTGCGCATTGAATGCTTTGTTCACGGGGCAATGTGCGTTGCTGTTTCGGGACGCTGTTTTATGTCGCAGGAGGTTTTTGGCCGTTCGGCAAACCGCGGCCAATGCGTTCAGCCCTGTCGGCGGCAGTATATCATTACCGATCCGGAGGAAAACGAGGAGCTGGAAATTGGTACCGACTATGTCATGAGTCCCCAGGACCTTTGCGCTATCGAATTTATAGATGCCCTTATTGATGCAGGAATCAGTGGGTTCAAGATTGAAGGGAGAAGCCGCAGCCCTGAATATGTCAATACAGTCACTGCGTCATATCGCAAAGCGATCGACTTCTGTAAAGAGCATCGTAACGACCCGCAGTTCAGGAAAGAGTACAATGCACTGACCAGTACGCTGAAAAAAGAGCTTGCCCTTGTCTATAACCGCGGATTTTCTGAAGGGTTTTATTTCGGCAGACCAATTGAGGCATGGACAAAAGAGTACGGCTCAATGGCAGAGGAAAAGAAAATCTTTATCGGAGATGTAAAGAAATATTACCCGAAAGCAGGGGTGGCAGAAATCGTCATCTGTGCACGGGGTCTCAACAGTGGTGAAAAGCTCTCTATTCTGGGAGCTAAAACGGGATTGGTAACGGTGATGGCTGATTCTTTTTATACAAACGATCTCGCCACCACAGCTGCAGAAAAAGGCGATAGCGTGACCATCAAGTGCTCAAAGGTCAGAAAACATGACAAGGTTTACGTGCTTGAAAAGAGGATTTAAAAATAAATGGCAACCTTAAGTATTGGAGTTGTGTTCTTACAAAAAAGTATTGCTCTTATTTAAGATAAGAGAGCATTAATCCTTGCTGGTCAACTTTATCCCGGAATCAAGAGGAAAGGAGTGCGGCTCGATGATATACAAAGTCATTGCAAAATCTGAGTTCAAACGGTTTACTGACGCCCTGCTCCGGGATAATACCTCTTTCGGGCCCCGGCAGGTTGACACTGACAGCCGGGGAAAAGCTGTATACCAGTTTCTGCCGGTAACGTCATCTGACGATGTTGCTTTTGACTATACCGCAACAGCCTCATCAGCGAAACACTTTTTTCTTCCATTCCGGGAAGAGCTTTCGCGCTTTGTCTTCCAGGATCAGGAGTGGGATCAGCAGATATCCTACGAAGGAAATCCCATTGTTCTTATCGGGCTAAGAGCGTGTGATATCAGCGCACTGAATATTCTGGACGATGTTCTGCTCAAAGGCCACTTCCCTTCTCCTTATTATCTGGCAAAGCGCAAAAACACCTTTGTGATCGGCATGGATCACCTGCCCCTGCCGGACTGTTTCTGCAAGTCCATGAACCATCACACCATTTCGACCGGATTCAACCTCTTCTGTTCTGATATCGGGGAGGATTACTACCTCTCTATCAACTCATCGAAAGCCTTCAATTTTCTAAAAGAGTTCGATACCCGCGATCCAATTGATGACGACAACTGCCGACTTGTTGAACGCCGTAAAATTATTTCAGACAGTTTTCGCTCGGAAGTCGACGTCACTGCGCTCCCAAGCATTCTCGATATTGAGTTTGACTCGCCCGTCTGGGAAAAATGGGGAAACAAATGCCTTAACTGCGGCACCTGCGCCATGGTTTGCCCGACATGTTACTGTTATTCTGTCGAGGAGTCCTTTGATACCAATCTGAAAGGTGCTACCCGGCAGAAAAAACTTTACTCCTGCAACCTAGTTGACTTTGCTGAAGTTGCAGGGGGACACAATTTCCGCCCCAAAAACGGCGACCGGCTCAAATACCGTTATTACCACCAGCACCGGGGATTTGCCGAAAATGCAAACCAGCAGATCTGTGTGGGCTGCAACCGGTGCGGAAGGGCGTGCCTTGCCGGAATAAATCCTAAAGATGTGATCAACGACCTCAGAATGGACAAGGAATCATGCCTGACAAACATTTCGTCATCCCCCGACAGGATATAAACCGGGAAGATTTTACCTCTTCAATTCCTGATTTCAATCGACGTTCTGAGTTCATGAAAACGGAGATGGGGCATAAATGCATCATCACCAATATCGTACGCCTCACGGAACAGGAAAAGCTTTTCAAGCTCCGCATTATTGACCCTCAGGAACGTGGGATTTTCAGGTTCAAGCCAGGCCAGTTTCTCATGCTTGAACTTCCCGGCTACGGAGATGTACCGATCTCGATTTCAAGCTCGAACAGCAATCATGAGTTTCTTGAGCTCTGTATCCGAAAAGCAGGTCATGTCACCTCCGCCTTATTCACGCTCAGCGAGGGAGCTCACGTCGCCATAAGAGGGCCATTCGGATCGGCATTTCCCATGGATGAAATGGCCGGAAACAATGTGCTTCTTATTGCCGGAGGGCTTGGCTTTGCACCACTGCGCGCCCCACTCTTCTGGATCAGCGAGCATCGGGAGAGGTTTCTCAAGGTTGATGTGCTATACGGTGTAAAAGAGCCATCACAGCTGCTTTTCACCTATCAATTCGACGAATGGGAAAAGATCAATCATATCACTCTTCATACCATTGTTGAGCAAGCTGACGCAGGATGGAAAGGGAAAAACGGAATGATCACTGATCTATTCCAGGATATTTCCATCGACCCTGAGCATACCTATGCAATTGTCTGCGGACCTCCGGTCATGTTCAAGGTGGTCTGCAGCTACCTTGACAACCTCGGCATACCCATGAACCGAATGTTCGTCTCTCTGGAGCGAAGGATGCACTGCGGTATGGGCAAATGCTGCCGCTGCATGGTCGGATCAACCTTTACCTGTGTAGATGGCCCGGTTTTCGATTACTGGTCGGTCATGAATCTCAAGGAAGCCATATAGAACCAGCCATATGAAGCATTGGGGATTTACTTTTGAAAAGCTGAAGATCGCATCTTTCGACTTTACCTGCTGCGAAGGATGCCAGCTGCAGCTCGCAAACAGAGAGTCAACACTTATAGACTTTCTTGAACTGCTTGATATCAGAAATTTCAGGGAGCTCTCCAGCGAACAGTTCGACGATTACGACATCGCCCTTATTGAAGGAAGCATAAGCCGACAGGATGAGGTAGAACGGCTTCAGGCAATACGGCGGCAGGCGAAAACTCTTATTGCTTTCGGCACATGTGCCTGTTTCGGAGGGGTCAACAGCCTGAAAAATAAATTTCCCCTTAATGAATCGGTCGCTGAAGTCTATCCCGGAATGCAGGTAGAGACCATGGCCGTAAGAAAAATCAGTGACCTGGTCAAGGTTGACCTTTCAATTCCAGGATGCCCTGTAAACAAGGAAGAGGTTGAGCGTCTCATGGTAAATCTTGCCACAGGCTCTCAGGTGACACTCCCCAAACACCCTGTATGCTTTGAATGCAAGGCACAGCTCAACACCTGCCTGTTCGAGCTCGGCGAAATCTGTCTCGGGCCGATCACCCGTGGCGGATGCAATGCTGTATGCACAACAGGAAAAACGCCCTGTCTAGGGTGCCGCGGCCCGTCAGAAGAGATCAACATGCCGGCCTTTGTGGAACTGGTCAAGGAAAGAGAACTCAGCCTTGATGATCTGCAGGAAAAGATTGCTTTTTATAATGCATTTGAAGGATTCAGCAACCATGAAGCGTGACTATTGTCTCGATATCCGTCACCTGACAAGGGTGGAAGGCCACGCAAATATTTCGATAACGGTCAAGGAGGGCAAGCTTCTTGATGCACGATGGGCTGTTGTTGAAACTCCAAGGTTTTTTGAAGTGATGGTTAAAGGAATGAGTGCCGAGAGAGTACCTTTTTTAACATCGAGAATCTGCGGAATCTGCTCAATAAGCCACGCCCTTGCCAGTATAAGGGCACTGGAACGGGCAATGAAAATAGAACCTCCTGTTGTTGCAGAAACAACAAGGCTCCTTGCCATGCACGGCGAAACCCTGCAAAGCCATGCACTGCACCTCTTTTTTCTTGTTGCTCCCGATTTTACCGGTGATGGTAGTGTTCTGCCTCTGATTACATCCCACCCCGATCTTGTCAAGGCGGGACTGCGCATCAAGGAACTCGGCAACGAGATCAGCACAGTTTCAGCAGGGCGATGCACCCACCCGGTCAGCCTTGTGGTCGGCGGACTGAGCAAAGCTCCCGAAAAGCAGCAGCTCTTGAAACTTCGGACAATGATTCTGGAAAGCAAGCCTGCACTCGACACAGCATGCTCTTTTTTCCGTACCCTCAAGATTCCGGAGTTCAAACGGGAAACAGAATTTATCTCTCTTTGTAACGGGTCACGCTATCCATCGATTGGCGGGAGTATTATCTCGACTGATGGTGTTAAACGGGATGAAAATGAGTACCTGTTGATGACCAACGAGTACAGCCGTGATTTTTCAACCTCGAAATTCACCAGGCTCAGCCGCGAATCGTCAGTTGCCGGTGCATTGGCTCGATTCAACAACAACTACGATCTGCTGCACCCGAAAGCAAAAGAGGCTGCCGCAAGCTTCGCCTTCCAGCCAGTATGCCACAATCCGTTTATGAACAACATAGCCCAGCTTATTGAGTGTGTTCATATTCTTGAGGATGCAAGGGAGCTGATAGACTCGCTGCTCGACATGGAACTACAGGATATCAAAACCCCATACTCACCGAAAGCCGGTTCAGCAACAGGTGCAGTTGAAGCGCCGCGCGGGATTCTCTATCACCATATGGAAACGAGTGATGAAGGAAAGGTAATTCGTGCTGACTGCGTCATTCCGACAACACAGAATAATGCCAACATAGGGTACGATCTCTCTGCCATTGCTGAACAGGCATTACAGGAAGGGAAAAATGACAGGGAGATAGAAAAGCTCTGTGAAATGGTGGTGCGATCCTACGACCCCTGTATTTCTTGCTCGGTGCATTGAGCGGAAAGGAATCAAAGCAGGAAAGGCAGGAAAGCGGGAAGAACTTTCCTGCCTCTCAACTCAAAGAATCTCGACAAGTTCGATCTCGAAGGTAAGATCCTGACCGGCAAGAGGATGGTTGGCGTCAAGTGTCACGACTGTATCGCTTATATCAACAACCATTACAATAGCCTGCTGGTCGTCGGCAAGCCCAACCTGAAGCTGCTGACCAAGCTCCAGTTCCATATCAGCAGGAAAGCGCTCCCTGTCTACGTCGGTTACCAGCTCTGCGCTATGAGTACCATAGGCCTCTTCGGCAGGAATAACGGAAACCTTGACATCTCCAATAGCCATATCAAGTACAGCAATATCAAATCCCGGTATAACCTGCCCGGCCCCTATGGTAAACTCCAACGGTTTACGGTCAGCCGATGAATCGAATACCGTGCCATCTTCAAGCGTTCCGGTATAATGAACTTTTACTGTATCCCCTTTTTTGGCTTGAGCCATGCTTTCCTCCTTTTTTTCTGATCGAAACTTTTACCTCTAAAAAAACTGATCCCTAAAGATTCCAATAGTAACAGAACCCGAAAACGATCAGAATAAGCAGCGAAGCTATGGAAAAAACAATAAAAAACACAGCTTTTTATGCTTTATCAGATGGTCTCTGCTGTTCCATTTCCATGGTGACTTTCGGCAGCCAGCCTGGATAATTGCGCTGAATGAACTCAATCAGCTGTTCACGCACCAGACAACGCAATTCAAAAAGTTCCGAAGAGTTCACTGCACTGACGAGTGCACGCATCTCTACAGATTTTTCAGTGGTGTTGCTGACATGCATCTTTACAACCCTCTTGTCCCAGAGCGGTGTTGCAGAGACTATCCGTTCAAGCTCATGGCGAAGTATATCGGGCTGAATCGTATAATCCATGTAGAGAAATACCGTACCGAGAAGTTCTGCAGAAGTACGGGTCCAATTCTGAAAAGGACGTTCAATAAACCAGGTAATGGGCACAATCAAACGTCGCTGATCCCAGAGTTGAACGACAACATAGGTCAGGGAAATGTCCTCTATGCGTCCCCATTCCTGTTCAACTACCACCACATCACCGATACTGATGGGCTGTGTGATAGCAATCTGGATTCCAGCTATAAGGGTTGTAAGGCTTTTTTGAGCGGCAAAACCAAGGATCACTCCTGCAATACCTGCAGAGGCCAGAATACTCAACCCGACTTGCCGAACCGTATCAAAGGTCATCAGAACACCCGATACAGCAATAAGCACAAGAATCACATTCAGTATCTTGCGGGCAAGACTGACATGCGTGGCAATTTTTCTTGCAGACTCATTTTCTTTGACTTTAGTCGAATAGTGCTGGAGAATAACCTGCTCAAACAACCGGAACAGCCGCATAATGAACCATACAAACCCGATAATGGAACCGATGAGGAGTGTATGTTTAAAAAACTCCTTTGCATCAGGAGTGAGCGCTATATAATGAAGCAGAAGGGGTAGAGCAATGAGGGAAACAAGTATTCTGAATGGCCAGACCATCAGCTCATAGGATACACGGGTATCCTTGATCCTTGAGCGGATAACCTTTATGACTATCTTGAACAGCGAATTTGCCACCAGATAAAAAACAATGGTGGACAAAATAATTGCCACGGGTATCAGGTAAGGGCCCTGAAGGAGATTCCATAATCTCATGATCGTATCCATAAGCATACCGCAATAAGCTGACCCCGGACAGAATTGGCCGGGTTTAGTGATATACTATCCTTTCAGGCGATCAAATTCACTGCGGGAGCGACTCACACAATCCTCAATAGCCATACCTCCGAAGTAATTGCCGGTCAAGAGCAGATTCTTTTCCTTCTTCAACAAAGCATTGGTTTTTTCAAGCCACTCATGATGACCCATTCTCAGCGATGGAACGGTATTGATTTTTAAAACCGTATGCTCTATTTTCGACAAGCTGACTCCCAGAACCTCCGTAATACGGTTTCGTTTAGCCTTGTCATCAAGACCGGGTTTGAAATGGAACACAAAACCACGATAGTTGTCGTCGGGAACAGTATCACGCGACACCACTGAAAAAAACAGATCATCAGGAGAAATAAGCGCAGCAACCGGTTTCAAGGAAATATTCTCCTTACGGACAATGACTCCAAGAGAATCAACGTCGGCTGCCTTAAGTTTCCCGAAATGGCTTGCTATTTCAGGATGGGTATCCTTTAACAGATTTGATGAGACTGTAGATGGAGTTGCCAAAACAAGGGTTTTAGCGGAATACTCACCGCCGTCTGCAGTTCTTATCTCATACAGGCCATCCACATACCGCACTGAACTCACATTCTGATTGGTGAAAACGTTCAGGCCGCTCCTGGCGGAAATCGCCTTTGCAACGCTTTGCAAGCCCTCTTTGAAGGTATAGTTCTTCAGCACATCCTTTCTTTTTTCCCTGCTTTTAAACATCATTTCAGCAGGAAAATCATCTGTCTTCTGTGAAGGGACTGCATTGAAAAAATGACTGAGAACATTACTATAGTTGCGCTGGCCTACAATTTTCGAGTAGTAGGACTTCACACTTTCGCCCTCTTTCTTCAACTTGAAGAGGTTGGGGATAGAAACAAGCAGTTCAAGAATATTGAGTGAGGAAACAATGGATTTGATTTTTCCATTCATAAACAGGGAAAAAGGCACCTTGGCGCGAGGAATGATAGTATCTGTAATGCCGCACGCTTCAACAATATCAAGAAGGTTCTGATACGAACTGTAGCAGGTGTGAGCCCCCATTTCCAGCCAGAATTTTTTACCGTTTGCACTGTAGTGAGGAGATGCAAAGGAGCCGCCGATAGTATCGTTTTTTTCAAGAATCGTGGTTTTCATGCCGGCCTGCACACAATAAAAAGCAAGACTGAGGCCGCTAATACCACCCCCGACAACAACAACATCGTTTTGCATCATAACAGGAAAAGGATTTTCAGTACTACGTTCAAAAAAACAAGTTGCCTCAGTACAGAAAAAAAACCTTTTCCACCAGGCAACATCAAAAACTTCTGGTGCAATTTAGTGAAATCAGGCAAGAAGTCAGCAACAAATCAAGAGGATTCAGGGAGATAACCTTCAGGAGTTTGTATGCCCTCCGTAGGTTGGGGTGATTCCTGAACCCCAACAAAACTAAATTTTCCAACTTAATCCCCTTGTCCGCTTCAATAATTATTTTTGTGCAGCTTTTTCATCTTCCAGATAGTTCTGCGAATAGCGCACATAGTTTTCAGGTGATTCCTCAATATTGCGACGTTCATCCTCAGTAATCGGCCTCATGACCTTTGCAGGAACCCCGGCAACCAACATCCCTGAAGGAACCGTAAAACCCTGCCTTACGAGTGACCCTGCCGCAACAATCGAATAGGGCTCAACAACACAGTCGTCAAGCAGTACCGCGCCCATACCGATCAACACATAATCCTTCACCGTACAGGCATGCAGCACAGCACCATGACCAATGGTCACACAGTTCCCAATATTCAGCGGACCAGTATCGTGCGTAACATGCAAAGTCGCATTATCCTGCACACTGGTTTTCTCCCCGATACGGATAGGACAAACATCACCCCGAACAACCGCATTGAACCAGATACTAGAGTAGGCGCCAATATGCACATCACCTATAACAAAAGTACCGTCAGTCATAAAAACCGTTTCATGCAACTGAGGCCAAACCCCCTTATAAGGCATCACTTTTCCCATACTCTTATAAACTTTAAAAAATTGATTAATACTTATTCTATTATAAGATATACCGTCAAAATATCAGCATTTAATGCAAATTAGCAACAATGATTTAATGAGATCTCGGCAGGTGAAACTCAATATTTCATATTCATTGAACACTTTTAATAGGTGGGTAAGGGCGACTATATTCGGCTCATACCGCCAACCTCAGTAATTAATACAACTTGTGCATATGAAGTTATTTTATTGATCGTAATGAAATGCGATTATTTCTAAAAACACTTTTCGTTGTATATCCTGCTCTAAATGAAATATATAGCTTAGTGATGTTTCTCCTCTATTTCCTATTTCCTTTTCAAAACATAAATGCGACTTTATATCAGCCTTAATGACATTGACAACATTACTAAAATCTTTGTTTTTGACAAAAATTATCAGAGCTACCTTAGAATCACGCCATGTCAAATATCCTAAAAGCTGTGAGATTGCTTTAAGAAATTCAGAACTTCCATGCCAAAATTTGCACTCAGCTACAAATAAATTACTAGCATCAGGTGAATATTTTAATATAATATCTGTTTTACCATTCCTATTAAAAGTCTCACCAGTTGCAGTTGTCCCTTCATAACGAGTTTCTAAAACAAAAAGGAACTGATCCCTTAGACCTTCTTCATCTTTATTTTGATATAATGAAGGCTTTTTCTCCATACTTTTTCCTGACTCGTATATGACTTTGAGTATATTATCATACATATCTTTACTCATCATTGGATCAGATGAAAACTCTTTATTAGCAGACACAATAGGTTGAGGAATATCTTTTTTTATAATTGTAGGTGACACAAAAACTGACGCTGTATCTGCATTAACTTTTACATTTATTGCCTCAAAGAAATTATTTTCCTTAATATATTTATTCTTTTTTTTATCGAATAGTAATTTGATTAAGTCTTTCAATCTATTATTCCATTGATCAGACACTTCGTTCGCTCTTTCATAGTTTGAAAATGCTGCTTTAAAAGAATTCTCTTTTTGAATTCTGAATTCGTCAGGATCAGTTTTGTCGACAAAAAAAGAAAAGGATACTTTTTTCTCCTTATCATTAATGAAAAGCAAAGTATGAACCATTGTATATCGACTAGGCCTAACTCTAAATATATCTGCAGAACCTAAAAAAACATAGGTAACTGTAAATTTATATACATCTATTTGATACTTATTATCATATCCTCTCCATCCTTCCCTCCATTCCTTTTGAACAGATGGGGGTGCTATATATTCACTATTAAAATCTATGATTAGTGGATCAAGCTTATGCTTATCATACAAATAATTCTTATATTCATCCTCATCAACGCCTATAATATACTCTTTACGCTTTGCGTCTATTTCATCGCTGAGTTTTTTAGTTAATTGCTGGATATAGCTATCGCCATCAATTTCACTAAATGATTCAATCCGTACCTCACCACTATTAATCATTAAAGTAAAAGTTTAATATCAAAAATAATTCGCTTTAAAATTATTTTCCCTATTTCAGCAAACACAAATAAGATTCATTTAATTTTTCATCAAAATCACCTTACCTAGTCGGCATAAGCTCCATATTTAGTTTATTGTTTGCAAATAAATAAATTCATTTAAATATGAATGTCCGTAAATTTTGAGGTTACGATCCGTCACTGCTTGATTATTCCTGTTGCTTATCCGGTTGGTCTACAAAAAAAGTTTTGTTTAAGCAATCACTTTCTTCACTCTTCTTCCATTTTGGCAGCTGGAAGTTCCATCGGGGTTTTCTCAGTATAGATTCTCCATCCTTTATTTGTTGGCAGCAACTGATACGTTGAATGCTCCAATCTGTTTGCATTAAACACTCAACTATAAGTCGTTCCGTAAATTCATGTTGTTTTTCATGACTCCTCAGTGTCTGGCATTATTTTGTTACGGAATCAATTGCTGTGAAGCGCTTGTGCCCATCTGTAGTGCTTAATTCCCTGTATTCAGCATACAGCGAAGGTCTTATTTATTTTTTCATCCGATCTCTGGCTCCCTTTTTCTGTCATAAAGGCACCTCAATTTATTGCTGAGATAAGAGATGGAAAGCAAACTTTACCTGCAGGCTGAAAAGAACTATCCTCTCAAGACAGCTTTAGTTTTGTTGGAGTTCAGGAATCACCCCAACCTACAAAACACTTAACGCTGCAGCCCTACCATAGGGATGCCAATCATCTACCCTTTCACCTGACACCAGTTGCCTGAACAAGGTGCATATTCCGTCCAACATAGGTGCTCTTGCATGTTTCTCGGCAATCTGACTGTTCTGGTAACATTACATGATTATGCAACGCATTGGTTTTTCAACCGGGTCATTTGTTTGTTTCTACTCTTTCAATCAGCCTTTCGCATGCGGCAAGTGCTGTGGTGTAAGAAATGAGTTCATTGTCGGGGGCGAAGGTCATTTCCTGAACAAATGATTGATAGGCCTCTTCCCATTGTGGGGTTTTCAGCTCGTTCATAACCTTCTGAAGGCGTTGTTCGGGGAGAACATCGGTGCGATGATGATCGAAGGTTATTGCCTGCTCAACTAGACTTGCAAACTCTGGTGGTGAAGTGATTAGAGGTTCCAGTGCCGCGAGGTCGTGTACGTGACGGATAAGTGTTTTATCCTGACGTTCGTCTTTATCAAACAGTCGCCATGCAAGAGCGCTTAATTTGTCGGCTGCAATCTCAACAGGATTGACATAGGGCATTGCAGCAATTTCGGCAGGAAGTCGTTTTACTGCAGCAAAGAGTGATTGTACCGGCTTTACAACAACAGGCAGTTGTGTGGAAACAAAACGAACCTCTATTCGGATATGTGTTCTTAAGCGCGAGTGTTTGGTGAAGGTGGCACCATAGTCTACCTCCAGTGAAAAGAATCTGCTCTCATCATATACTTTTGGGTCTGAAACAAGAACCAACCCTTCGGCAACAATGGCGGCTATTATTTTTTTACGGGTTTCGCGATAATACTTATGACCAGATGGCTGAATGGTGGCTTTAAAGTCTATGTCTTCCGAAAAGCGCTTAATAATACCTGCCTTTGCCAATGAGGTACCCCCGCCAAATACTAACTGCATATCATGCGTTTGGATATCATTAAGCACTCGGAGCACCTGTACTACATACCAATCTTTTTCGACATAAGCTTCGTCTGCGTTAACAAGGATACCGGCAACTTTTTGTATCGCTGATTTTGTTGGGGGGATTTGGTTCATGGGGTCCGCTCAAATCGCAGTGTATAGCCTTTAAACCCGATAGAGCGGCGAACCCGTTTGCGGACACCTATAACCCGGCCGGTGGGTACCTGGGTGCTTCTGCCTTCATTGTAGCGGCGCTCCATGCTTGTTGGTGCAGTCGGGATATCGAGTCGCTTCAGGGCTTCTTCAGCGAGACTATTCAGACTTTTGGGGAGTGTGGGGCGGTTATCGAGCGGCGAGACAACAGCACGGACATAAATCCCCTGACCTATTTTGATAAGAGCACCCTCTTTTACGAGAATCAGCAAACAACGTCCTACCTGGTCATAATCGCCAATATCCTTAAAATCTGAACGCAAAATGACATCCCCACGCTTACGCATGATGCGCATTTTTATTCTTGTAAGCAGCGTGTTTTTATTCTTTTTCATAGTGTCAATATACGACAATTTGCTATAAAAAAAGATGCTCGCTTTTCTATCCACAGAGTGCAATCGGCACCTTGCGCAAAAGAAAGGGGGGGGGGACTTGCAACAATAAAATGGACACTTGAAGAAGCCATAGAGGTACACATAAAAACAACTACTGTATCTGAATCAACATTGTATGGATCAACCATCATATCTAATGCTGAAGACAGTGAATACTTTTTTTTAAACTAAACTCTGAAGCCCTGCCATCGAGCTACCAAGCATCTACACCTTCACCTGACACCAGTTGCCTGAACAAGGCAAGGCAAAAACATCATGGCCTCGGGGAGTATCCATTTGCAACTCCTTATACAAAAAAGCCTTTCAGAGGTATCTTTTATGCTTAGGATACCGCCCAAAACAAAAGCAAGGTTCAGCTGCTTGCTGCCAAGGCGGGAGAAGGAAAACTTGAACCTTAATGAAAATAGCCCTGCAGCAATGTGGGGCTTTTTTTTTACTGCCTGAACATTCTATGAAAGCGATGTCTACAAAATACTTGCCCATGGATCACTGATATCTTTAATCCTGGTAACCCTGCCAGCTTTAGCATCGGCTCTTCCCTTTTCAATAGCCTCAATTACCTTGGGGTCGGAGAAATACTTATCAGTATCACTTATATTTTTTGCTGGTACGATCTCATAAGTCTCTGTATTGCCACACTGGACAATAACACGCTCCGTATTGGCCAAGTTCAGGTATTTCCTGAGGTTCTTGCGTAACTCTGTCGTGCTTATTGCTATCATGATTATCTCTCCTTCCTTCTGTGTTACCGTATATTGTACAAAGTATAAGCATTTTTCAGCTCATACAATCCATCCTCATTGATACCTGACCTGAGCGATCAGACATAAAAAAGCCCTCAACTTAGGTCTGATTTTATTTTTAACCATGTAATTCCGGGGGTTTCTTCTACGGAGATGTATCCGTTTTGAAGACGATATGTGAGCTGGCTATGGTGTTGAGGACTGGAAAGGACATTGGGATTAAAAATCGCATACGACACGCCCCCTTCATGCCTTACCGCCATATTGAGCAGACCGGGATGACCTTCGCGATGGATCCTTGCTCCGACTGCATGAGTGAAGCTATAATCGGTTTTATGCGAAAGACCGGGATAGCGGTGAGCGACCTCGCGAAAATCCAGCAGTGCCGCATCGCATGCCACATTGTAGAGCTTGCGCTCGATAACGACGGACTCTTCCTTGTCGAAGCCTGCATCGCGAAGGAATCCCGCACTCCAGTGGTATGCGGATTCATAGACAGTCGTCTCTACCGTATCGCTACCATACCAGACACCGAATGAACCATCAGAAAAACGGCTCTCCTGCCAGTTTTTGAATGGCCAGGTTATAGCATTGAACCATAGAGCATCTTCAAATGGACGGTTGATTTCCGGAAAGTTTGATTGATACGGTTGCGGTTTCGAATGGAATTCAACCTGTTGCGCCATGAGGCGCTCCTCAGGATTATCAGTCAAATCGTCGAATAGATCAACACTCTCTCTCAACGAAACGATGTTACGGAACAGGCCCTGATGAATATCAGCTATAGCGAGATGTGAAAATAACTGGTCCATACCAGTCAAACTCCTTTCGCATGATCCAGATAGGAGCGCACCAGCAAAAGACCTGCGAACCCCCACTCTTTGATCACTTCCACAGGAGTAAGATTATCAAAAGCTTTGTTCCGGGTCGAAATCCAGCGATAAGCGAGTTCCCGGTTTTTTGGAAACAGCAAGCGAAGATTCTTATGGATAGCCAGCAAATGACCGACTCGGTCATACTGATCACGACTGGCTCCTATCGGTTCACCCTTGCGGTAACGAGATAACGCCGCCCGGTTAGTTGAGGCAAGCCCTAAAAGCAGTGCCTGATCCTCTGTAGTCAGGTTCCAGTGGTCGAACAACGTTAAAACCATTTTGGCTAAAGCGCCTCGATCGTTAGATGCGAGCACCTGAGGCTCAAGCATTGCACCCATTCCCCCCCCTGCATTTGATTTACTGATATTTCTTAAGAATATAGCGACCTGTTACTATTAAAACAAAAAATGTTTCAATAAAAACAAACACCGAAAATCCTCCGACGCAGAATAGAATCCAGGGAAAAACATAGCAATGGGCAGGAACATAAAAATATTTTTTTATAATGGCGGGATTACTTAAATTCAATCAAGAATGTAATCAACCCTTAATCAAGTGGCCATGAGCAATATATCTGGAGTTTTTACCGGCGGGGCTGAAGCCTACGGAAGATTGTTGGAAGTGTTCATTGATGGACATTGGTGGGTTGTAGGTGATGCTTTGGAGAACGTTGGGAAAACAACCAAACGTTTACTTGTTAATGCCTATCCTTTCATTAACGGAGGATCGGGATCATCAGGATTGAGAGGTTCTTCACCTGAAGTGTCCGGTTATGCCAAACCATGCAAAGACATTGAGAAACGATTCAACGATTAAGTTGAGATAATCGATTCATCTTCCTTTTAAAAACGAGGCTTTCCGCCTCGTTTTTTTATTCCCCGTTATTACTCCACACCACACCCCTTTTGCCCTTTCTTTTGCCATGCAATGTTTTCTATAAATTGTACATTGTAGCATTGGTCAACTGTCTGCAACAAGAGACATAGCGCCACCAAACATTACCATTTTTTGCATCGGCATGAAAGCTACCCTCAGCTGCAGTAAACTGAAAAAAATCTACAACAAACGGGAAGTTGTAAAAAGCTCATCCATAGAGGTCAAGCAGGGTGAAATTGTAGGGCTTCTCGGACCGAACGGCGCTGGCAAGACCACGACGTTCTATATGATCGTCGGCCTTGTACGTCCTAACGGTGGTGATGTGTTTCTTGATTCGACCAATATCACCCGCTTTCCAATGTACAAACGGGCAAGGCTTGGTATTGGGTATCTCCCCCAGGAAGCCTCCGTTTTCCGCAACTTGACGGTGGAGGAGAACATTTTGAGTGTACTTGAATTCACCTCCCTTTCAAAAGCGGAAAGGAAGGAAAAAACCGATATGATGCTTGAAGATCTCAATATTGCAGGGATTCGCAAAAGCATGGGATATGCACTCTCTGGTGGTGAACGGCGGCGTACGGAAATAGCAAGAGCCTTATCGCTTAACCCTAAATTCATCCTGCTTGACGAACCTTTTGCCGGAGTTGACCCTATAGCGGTCGAAGATATCCAGCAGATTGTCGAAGGACTTGCCAAACGCGACATCGGGGTGCTCATAACCGACCACAACGTGCATGAAACCCTCTCCATTACCAACCACGCCTACCTGCTTTTCGATGGCAGCATCTTTATGCATGGTACTCCGGAAGAAATAGCCTCCAACCCGGAGGTACGAAAAATGTATCTTGGCGAAAAATTTACTCTTGACAGATATTAGGCTGCGCTTATATATTCTATGTATGCAACTTTCTATCATCCTTTCAGTGTTTTATATATACAAGTGAAGCTTACCCTTCTGGTTTGCGATTTCCTTTATAAGACAACATCAAACTGAACTGCCGGAGTTAATGCTGCAATGAATATCCTTCTGATCTACCCGGAATTCCCTGACACCTTCTGGAGCTTCAAGCACGCCCTTAAGTTTGTAAACAAGAAAGCATCTCTGCCGCCGCTTGGCCTGTTAACTGTAGCTTCGATGCTGCCTGAAAGCTGGGAGCGGAAACTGGTTGATCTTAATGTATCGACCCTTACGGCAAAAGACATTGCCTGGGCTGACATGGCATTCATCAGCGCCATGGCTGTACAGCAGGAATCTGCAAGAAAGATCATTGAGCTCTGCAACAATTCTTGCCTGAAGGTGGTAGCGGGCGGACCTCTTTTTACTTCGGAACCGGAAGCCTTTCCGACCGTCGATCATTTTGTGCTGAACGAAGCTGAGCTTACGCTTGAGCCTTTTCTTGAAGATTTGAAGAACGGAACACCTAAAAAAATCTACACCTCTGAACTCTTTCCGGATATTACCCGTACTCCTACTCCGCAGTGGCATCTGCTCGACATAAAGAAGTATGTCGCCATGGCGGTACAGTTTTCGAGGGGGTGCCCTTACCGTTGCGATTTTTGCAATGTCACAGCCCTTTTCGGCCATAAAATCCGTACAAAAACAAGCGCTCAGATTATTGAAGAGCTTGACGGAATTAAACGACTGGGATGGCGTGACAGCATCTTTTTTGTGGACGATAACTTTATTGCCCACAAAAGTTACCTGAAAAAAGATTTGCTGCCCCGTTTGATCGAATGGCAAAAAAACAGCAAATCAAGCACTAAATTTTTTACCGAATGTTCGATCAACCTGGCTGATGATCCAGAACTGATGTCGCTGATGGTACAAGCCGGGTTTATGCAGGTCTTTATCGGCATTGAAACTCCTGATGATACCGCACTCGAAGCTTGTGGAAAAGAGCATAATATTTCTAGAGACATGCTCGGGAATATCAAAAAAATCCAGCAGGCAGGCATGGAGGTCCAGGGTGGCTTTATTGTCGGTTTTGACAGCGATACCCCGTCAATTTTTCAAAAGCAGGTTGAATTTATCCAGAAAAGCGGAATCGTAACCGCCATGGTCGGCATTCTTCAGGCTCTGCCCGGTACCAGGCTTTACGAGCGGATGCAAAAAGAGGGTCGGCTACTGCACAATTCAAGCGGAGATAATGCCGACAGCAATACCAACATTATTCCTAAAATGGATCTGGAGATTCTGCGTAAGGGGTATACCGACATGATGACGCAGCTCTACGCTCCTAAACAGTACTATACAAGAATCCGGATCCTGCTTCGTGAGTACCGGACACCTGCCCTCAATGGCAGCTTCCGCTTCAGCAACATCCTTGCGTTTGCCCGTTCAACAGTGCTGCTCGGCGTTGTAGGGCGCGAACGTTTTCAGTACTGGAAGATGCTGATATGGACATTTTTCAACCGCCACAAGGCACTGCCGCATGCCATAACACTTGCCATCTATGGCCACCATTTCCGCAAGGTCTGCAGGCTGCATCTTAAAGAGGCAAGAAAAACTGCGGTGTAACTTCTTTGATTTCAACCGTTGGGACGATGTTTATTACAAATGTTCAATTTCGACATCGCCCCACTTTGCACGGAAATATTCGGCGACAAGACGGCGATGGCAATGTGCAGGTGACACCTCACTACAGAGGAGACACCCGCCATCAATGACATTCTTATCGACGTTATTCTGAATGTGTCGAGAAGTCATTAATGACAGGAACTCTCTTTCGTATGTAGCCCAGTCGCCTCCATTCTTCTTGTATTGATCAAGAAGCTCTTTAGTAGGCGACAATTCAGGCAGGTGCACATAGTCAATATTATTAATGACCTGGAGGAAATACTGCAAGTCCTTCATTTTTGTAAATCCGGCCAATTGAGAACTGTTATTCATCCGAATATCAATAAGCCGAACGAGATCAGGCTGCCGCAAGCGGTTGAAAAATTGCTCAGCAGTTGTCTTGGTAAAGCCGATAGTAAAAATCTTCATTGTACCGAGAACGTTTCTTCCTTGGACATCGCATCGTCCTGATATGCAACACGTTCTCCCTGCAATACATATGCCTCTGCAACAAAATCCTTTCTGGAATTAAACATATCGCCTTCCGGTAATTTACATAGCGCAAGAAGACGAGACTCCAGGTCTTCATGGCTTTCCAATGAGCTGTCGGCTAAAATATGACTTACCTGGACGCCCCTCTCGAAAAGCTGTCGAGATACCAAAAGCGCTCTATGACATTCGAGAGGGTCTTTTTCAGCACACATCAGTGCAATGCGGTATCGCTTCATCCCTTCAATGACGCGATCTATGCCTTCCAGAAACAGAGGTTCTTTAGCCAGTAGCGTATACTGAACTCTGCCATGCTTATAGCAGGCTGAATTGTCACTCCGAGCTCCCAACTCTTTTCCGAGATAGATATACGCTATGCCAGCGGCCTCCAATGCATTTTTCAAAGCTTCACGTGAGTAGTGCGGTGCATATCGGCTATAGGGGCGAGACCGAACATCACAGAGGGCTGTGATATTATGCTGGCGCAACAACGCGATAAACGCAGCGATGTCATGATTGGAATGACCTATAGTATAAATTTCGTTCATCTCGATAGCACCAGCTTAATGAGCATGCTGACATCAATCAGCGGTAACTCCTGATTTCATGATGGTAATCAGGGAATGTATATAGTCCATTAACCTGCATCCAATACCCATTTATTTTGCCATTGTCCCAAGGTCGGCTCAAACCTAAACGCAGGTAGACTTCAGATTGTGAACAAATAAATTCGTTCAAGGTATCCAGTCCGTTAGTCAGATGGATACTCTCAGCGAAACCATGAAATCCAAGGTCAGTGATTGGTATATATTTGAAAACACGACCCGAATTATCAGTAAAATTTAACTTTATTTTCTTTTGATTGTATGTCCCTTCGACAATTTCTATTTTATCTGGCTGTATTTTTATTGTGATTATTGACTTCCCTATTGCATGACTTATTGGAATGTGCTTTTGATTGTCTGCCAATGCAATCTGAAATCCATTTTCTACTGAATCACATAATCCTGCATGTAACGCAAGCTTAAACTCTGAAGAAGTACAGGGCCCCATACAGGATAGATTTTTGTAAGACATATCTTCCTGATGTGGAGCTGTAAGATTTTGAACTGGAGTAAATTCTCCCGTCAGGATAGCACCAGGAACAATGTTTTCGCTTTTACAAAATACTGCATTCAGGTATGGCATGGGTCGAATGCATTGGCCGTTTGTCAAATCAATTCCTGCAGTGCAAACAATCTTCGGATTAGAGAACCGGGTAAAGTCGGTAATAATAATTTTTTGCATACCAATAGAATTCTTAGAGTGGATAAATATTTACTTCATTATCACACTAAGAATACAAAAATAATCAGCCATATCGCAAGAACTTTCTTAACTATTCTTTTAAATACCATGTACCTTAAAAGATCGATCATTTGCTGTCATCACTTTCGGCAATCGGTTTGATGAACCTGGTATGTTGTTTATCTTTTTTACAAAACGAACCCATTGCTTGGCAACCCCGGAGATTTCATGATAGCTGAACACCTGCTTTTTCAATCTGACGGCGGATTTATCCGCATACCCATCTGGGGACACATTCCCCTGAGCGGACCATTGAAAAAGATTTTGTCCCATCCCTCGTTTCTCCGCCTTAAGGGAATACGGCAGCTCTCCTTCTCGCAGCAGGTTTACCCTGGTGCTACTCATACGCGGTTTGAGCACTCGATTGGTGTTTATCATCTGATGAAGCTGATTCTTCAGCGCATGCTGACCAGCCCCCTGGCACTCAACCTGCAGGATGAAAGCTTTACATTCACCGACCAAAACTGCCGGTTACTGCTATCGGCCTGCCTGCTGCACGACATCGGGCACTTTCCCCATGCCCATATCATTGAGGAACAGATTCCCCTGGACGGGACTGAACCGGTCTTTTCACATCATGAAGAGCTTTGCTCGCGCTTTATTTATGAGAAAAATCAAGGGGTCCCGACAATAGCTGAAATATTGCAGGAGGATTGGAAGGTATCGCCTGAATCGGTCATTAAGCTGATTACGGGCAGTTCGGAAACCCGGTTCGGAAAACTTATCAGCGGGACACTTGACCCGGATAAAATGGACTATCTGATGCGCGACGCACACCACTGCAACATTCCTTATGGAAGCATCGATATTGAACGGCTGATTGAGTCATTTGTGCCCGATCCGCAACGTGAACGCTTTGCCATAACTGAAAAGGGGATTGCGCCGCTTGAAAGCCTGCTTTTTGCAAAATACATGATGATGCGCAACGTCTACTGGCATCATACCAGCAGGGCTCTATCGGCTATGCTTCGCAGGCTTCTGCAGGATATTGCCAGCGAAGGGCTTCTGTCACCTGAGGCCATGCGTGAACTTTTTTACGGCAACGCCGATGACAGGGTGCTCCATGAACTGAAAAACCTTATACCGGAAAAAAGCCATCCCCTTGGAGCGCTCCTTGAGGACATCCTTATGCGCAGGGTGTACAAGAGGGCAATAACCGTGCAACCCTACCTCGATGATTCTGCTCAGGCTGATGAGCGCTGGTTCATCTATAATGCTGACAGCAAGATGCGCCGCGCGATGGAACTTGAAATTTGCGACCTCCTCAATAAGCGATACCATCTCGGGCTGCATGGTCACGAGGTACTGATTGACCCGCCCTCGAAAAAAGATATTTTTGATTATGCAGATTTAAAAGAGCTCAGGGTCTATCCTACCCGCTCCGAACACATCCACTACAACCTGCAGCTTGAGTCGGAATACATCCGGTTTGATGACCTGAACGAGTCGGTATTCAGATCAGACTTTATTCTCGCCTTTGAACGCTACACCAAGAAATTCAGACTTCTCTGCCGCCCGGATCTGGTAGAGCGCATTGTTGAATGCCGCGAAGAGATTATGAGTATGTTAAAGCAGTAAAATCTTTATATTACTTGAAAACAAAAACCTCATCGTACTATGGAACAACAGGATAAATACTACAAGGGGCTTTTTTTCGGTGCAGTGCTTGGTGCCGCTGTCGGAACAATCATGGGACTGCTTTTCGCTCCGTATAAAGGAACTGAAACCCAGCAGATTATTTCAGGCAAGGTCAAACTTGCGCTTGACAAGGCAACCGAACTCTACGAAAGCAATGAGAACGATGGCGTGTACAACAATGATGCAAAAAAACGCTCTCAGGACATCATCGACACTGCCCGTGACGAAGCCAAGAAAATTCTCAACGAAGCAAACAGCATTATCAAGGAAATAAAGGGATATCCAAAAGCCCAGGAAAACTGATGTATGCTGACTTTCATCAGCGCTAACTCGTCAAAAAGCAGCACGGCAAAACATGCCGTACTGCTTTTGCACGCTTTTCCTCTCTCTGCAGCCATGTGGCAGCCCCAGACTGAAGCCCTTGGCAAAGCAGGCTATACGGTTATAGCACCTAACGCCTATGGCATTGAAGGCTCGGAGGAAAAAGAGAGCTGGAGCTTTACCGACTATGCCCATGAGCTTTCTAACCTTCTTGATTCACTCAAGATTGAGAAAGCAACGGTTGTCGGGCTTTCAATGGGCGGCTATCAGGCATTTGAATTCTACAGGCTTTACCCTGAGAAAACTGCATCTCTGGTGCTCTGTGACACCCGTGCGGAAGCTGATGCCCCCGAGGCCAGAACTACACGAGAGGAATTTATACAAGCGGTTGATACTGCAGGAGCTGAAGAGGCAATACGGCGCATGATACCGAATTATTTTGCCGCCGCAACCTACATCAAAAAGCCGGAACTGGTTACGAACGTAAAGGAGATCATCAGAAAGCAGCCCGCAAAGGTCATTACAGCAGCAATGCGGGCAATCATGATGCGCTCTGATGCTAGCGCGCTCCTTTCAACCATCCACTGCCCTGTACTGGTGCTTGCAGGGGATGCTGACAAAGCGACCCCTCCTGAAACAAATAAAAGCATAAGCTCCCGGATTCCGGGCGCACAGTTCCGGCTGCTTGCTGATGCCGGGCATATTTCGAATATGGAACAACCGGAGGAGTTCAACCGCGCACTCCTGGACCACATCGAAAAAGTCCGGATACAGTAACGTTCAGACCAGCATCTATCGGACTTCCAAGCCGTCAATCATTTCAAAGAAATTCGGAAACGAAACTCCCACCACATTGATATCTGTAATGTCAAGATCAGTACCTGTAGCCTTGGCTGCAATGGCAAAGCTCATGGCAATCCGGTGATCATCAAAGCTGTCAATAACAATCGATCCTGAAGGTGTTGCAGTGCGCCCTTTTACAATAAAGCCGTCAGGGTACTGCTCGCAATCGAAACCAAGACGCTCGAGATTAACGACAAGAGCATCGATCCGGTCGCTCTCTTTGGTTCTCAGTTCGGCGGCGTTATGGAGTTCAAACCGGCCGGTTGCAAAGACTGAAAGCACGGCAAGCATGGGAATTTCATCAATGATAAAGGCAACCAGCTGCGGATCACTGATCACGAGAGGCGAAAGATCCCGGTTGTTGCGAACTAGAATGTCGCCAATGGATTCACCACCGATCACTCGCTCGTTTTCAATTGAAATACCGGCACCGGCTTCCAAAAGTATATCAAGGTATGCAGCCCTGGTAGGATTGAGGCAGACATCCCTGATGATGATTTCTGAACCGCAGGCAAGCAACCCGAGCGCAACAATAAAACATGCGGCAGAAGGGTCGGCAGGAATAAAGAAGGGTTTTGCTGCTATACGTTTTCTGCCAGGCACCACAATAACCCGTTCGTTCTCATTCACCAGCGTCTGCAGACCGAGCATCACTTCGGTATGGTCGCGCGAACGCACTGTTTCGATAATCCTTGTTTCACCGTCGGCATGAAGAGCTGCAAAAGCTACAAGCGACTTCACCTGAGCTGAGGGCACAGGAAGGCGGTATTCAATCGGCTTAAGCTCTTTTGTCCCTTTTATCCTGACCGGTGCAGTGCCTGATGCTGAAAGCTCAATATCCGCGCCCATAAGCCTCAACGGGTCAGCAACCCTTTTCATTGGACGCTTCATCAGCGAACTATCGCCTATCAGCTCACTTGCAAAGGGCTGTGCTGCGAGAATACCGGAAAACATCCGCATGGTACTGCCTGAATTGTTGCACATCAGCGGAGCAGAGGGAGGCTGAAAACTCCACAATCCTTTTGATTCTATGACCACTTTGCGAATACGACGGCCGTACGCACCCTCCTCCTCAAACTGCCTGACGGAAATACCTGCATCCTTCAACACGCTGAGGGTTGACTGATTATCAAATCCTCCGGAAAAGTTGGTGATCTCCGTTGTCCCTTCTGACAAGGCAGCTATAAGTGCCGCACGGTGGGAGATCGACTTGTCTGGCGGCAATGCTGTGACTTCACCTTTGAACACTCTCATGAGCCAATAGAATAGTGGTGTTTACAAAAAAAAAGCAACTCCCGTTAAGGAGCTGCTTTGCATAACTGCTGCGATCAGTAGATCATGAATTGCGTTCTTCATTTGCCCGCTGGGCTCTGCGCCTGCTTCTCGAGCGTTTCAAACGGCCATCAATCGATGGTTTAACGAAGTATGCGTTTGCACGAAACTCCTTTAAAACACCTGCACGCTCATACTTTTTCTTGAAGCGTTTCAGCATTTTATCAATCGATTCATTATCATTTATCTGCACACTAACCAATGTAATTCACCCCCTTTTAAAAGATCAACGTTTAAGTTTTAGTTTAATAATATCAGTAATGCTCTCTGAATTTTTTTCTTTTGAAGAAACCAGCTGCACATTTTCAAGAAGCTGCTTTCTGCCGCTTTTTGCAAATTCGACAATAATCACGAAAGCTCCACTGCCTGTGGCCTGCTTCTCCCTGATAACTCCAACTTCGCCAAGCGCCTTATGAAAAAGCGCGTCACCTTTGGCGTAAATACCATGAGGTGAGTATATCTGACAATCTTCGGCCTTCAACTCTTCGGGGCTGACTTCCCTGTCAATCTGTATCTGCCATTCCCTAAGCAGAAATACCTGATTGCACTCTGAACAGCGAATCCAGTACTGGTTTTCAGCAGGAGGCGGCACATCGCCAGCACCATTCTTCGCGTCTTTATGCTTCTTGACAGGAACTACCGTCAGAAAATCGTCGTCCTTCGGCTTATCACTCGGAATCCATTCGCCAACAAACGTCTTGTCGGTAACCTGACCGCATCCTTCACAGAAGCAAGCCTTGATCTTACCCTCTAAAATGAACTGCCTTTTTCTGGACTCTACCTTCATATAATACTTGCTGGTTGTTAACCCGCTCATCAATCGTCGGGATCTATTCTGTTCTCATCCATTGATTGTATGGGCCGGGGTGTACCATACCTGACATTTATTCCAGCTTCACTGCGCAATATAGTGTATCGCACATTAAAAAAAAGCGGAATGTTCAGAGGCCATTAATTACGTAAATCTCCCCTAAAAAGCAACCAGATAATTTGAGGGTACTTACTTATGGGTTAACGCATCAATAAGATCTGATTTAGTAAGCAGTTGAAGCTTACCATCCGACATACTGATCAATACTCCGGATGCACTTTGCTGCAGCTTGTCGGATAATTCGGAAATCGTTGCCTCCGGTTTGCACACTGAAAAAGGCTGTTCCATGAAACCGACAACTTTGGAGTTCATCGCTTCATCGTTTTCTATAAGAATAGAGAGAATTTTGTTCTCACTGATACTGCCGATCGGTGCGTTGTATGAAACAATAGGAAGCTGGGAAACATCATTCTGCTTCATCATTTCAAAGACTTCTGCAAGGGTATTTTCGGGATATGCGAAAATCAGATCCCTGCGGACTTTCAACTGCAGAATATCCTCTGCGGTAATCTGTTCAAGAGCTGATTTCGCCTTGCGGTAAAAGCCACGTTTCCGCATCCAATCATCATTGTACATCTTGCTCAGATAATAGCCGCCGAAATCATTCATCACCACAACAACACAATCGTCCTCACCATATTCCTCTCCTGCCTGAAGCGCTGCAGACATGACTGCGCCGGATGCGCCACCGGCAAAAACAGCTTCAGTCCGCAAAAGCTCACGCCCGCAGTTAAATGCGTCATAGTCGCTTACCTGTATAACATCATCGATAACCGATGGGTCCCAGATCGAGGATTGCTGCATGGAACCGATTTCCTCAAGTTCAGTAAAAACCGGATTGCCCGGCTTTCCATCGCTCAAGAGGTTTGCATAAACAGAGCCCTGTGATTCAACGCCGATGATGCTGATTTTCGGATTTTTCTCTTTCAAATAATGGCCAAGACCGGAAGCCATCGCACCAGAGACCATCGATACAAAAACATGAGTAACCTTTCCATCAGTCTGGCGAAAGATTTCGCTGCCGGTAGCTTCACTATGCACCTTGATACTGACGGGATTGTTATACATGCCGGTAAAAAAGGCGTTCGAAATACTTTTTACTAAACTTTCAGCTACATTCATGCAGCTGCGCGCCTCTCCAGGCCGGGCATCTGAAGGAGTAATAACCAGTTCAGCACCGAGAGCCCTGAGCACTTCCTGCTTCTCTCGTGAAATTTTATCAGGGGCCGCCAGAAGCAGCTTGTACCCCCGTCGAACTCCGGCCATGGCCAGGGCGATCCCGCTGTTGCCGAACGTCCAGTCAACAAGCGTCATTCCCGGATGAATCTGGTTGCGCTCTTCAGCATCAGTGATGAGAGCAGATGCTACACGATAATAGTGCGAACAAGCCGGGTTCAGGTACTCAAGCTTGGCCATAACCTTTGGCCGAATGTGACGGGCCATCTGTTTGACAAGAACCAGCGGTGTAAATGCAGCAAGCCCGAATATATCGTGGTTCGACATGATAGTACTAGCTGAATATTTGATTAAAGTGACAACAAGCCCTGATAACTCTCCAGGAAAATATACATTAATTGCTCAATTCATGATAGCAGAGGAATAAGCGGCTTTCAGGTTTGAAAATCAGTAACAAAATATGTTTTTTTACAGAAAGTTCCGGAACCAGGGCAACATCCCCCTGTAACAAAAAAACGGCATTCGCTTTATGGACAACCCAAAACCGGGCCTTTCTGCAAGAGAAACACCTCCCGAAAACATGACAGAAGCCCTGATTTCTCTTGAACACCTTACCGGAAATGTACGTCTTATTCGAAAGCGAATAACTGGTCATACCCGGATCATGGGCATCGTCAAAGCAAATGCCTATGGCCATAATGTCCACAGGATTGCTGAAGCGCTTGAAGCTTCGGGAATCGAGGACTTCGGAGTTGCGAATATCCATGAAGCCATTGAACTTAAAACCGGAGGAGCGCTTAAAAACCCGGCAAGAATTCTGGCTTTTGCCTCCCCGCTTCCCTCCCATATTGAATTTTTTCTGGAATTCGGCATTGACATGACCGTCTGTGATGCCGGAACACTTCAGGCAGCAAAGGAAATTGCCGCAAAGCACAACAAAACACTGCGGGTACAGCTTAAGGTCGATACCGGCATGGGACGACTCGGCATATCCCCGTCAACAGCGATGGAGATGCTCAGGGAGATCGACCGGTCACCATACCTTGAGCTAAGCGGTATCTATACCCACTTTGCCGAAAGCTCATCAGAGAATGGTTTTACAGAAAAGCAACTTGCTGCTTTTAAAACGCTGACCTCAGAATACGAGCATGAATCCGGCCGGAAAGTGTGCAAGCATGCCGCCAACAGCGGAGCAATCCTTTCGCACCCTGAATCCTGGCTTGATATGGTTCGCCCCGGTATTCTGCTTTACGGTTATCATCCTGCAAAAAAAACACCTTGCCGTCTCGATGTTAAACCTGTCATGCAGTTTGAGGCAAAAGTCATTTTTATAAAAACGGTAACTGCAGGAACCACGGTCAGCTATAACCGGACATGGACGGCACCAGGACCGCGGTATATTGCAACAATCGCCGCAGGATATGCCGACGGTTATTACAGAGTCCTGTCAAACCGCGCCACCATTATGATCAACGGTCAGGCTTATCAACAGGTCGGAACAGTAACAATGGATCAGATCATGGTTGACCTCGGCACACAACACAACGTCAAAATCGGAGATAAAGCTGTTCTCTTTGGCTGGGACGGAGCTTCAGCTGAAGATATCGCAGATATTGCAGGGACCATCAGCTATGAAACGCTATGTGCGGTTTCTTCCAGGGTTAAACGTATTTTCGTATAAAACGAGTAACCCCTGACTGTTATGAATTTCATTGAAAAGCTTGCCATCAGACTAAGCATCACCAAAGCTGAAATCTATATGGTCTCGATTCTTCTGGGATTTCTGATGCTTGGGGTTATTATGAAACAGATACATTCTGTTGAAAACGCTGACATCCTTATAAAAAAGGCCGAGGCTGCACGCTACAGTGATGCGGAAGTCGACAGCCTTATCAGCCTTGCTGCCAAAGAAGAGGCAAAAGTCAACGATGAGGTTTTGGGGGAGGCTGCCGCTGAAGAAAAGGGCGGGGTTGTTGAAAAAAAAACGAAACACCTCTCACCCGGGAAAAAAGTATTCAACGGAACACTATCTTTTAATAAAGCCAGCACTCTGCAGTTACAGAAAATTCCAGGAATAGGTCCGGTTATGGCTGGACGACTTATTACCTTCAGAACAGAAAAAGGCGGTAAAGTGACGCAATTTGAGGACTTTCTTGAAGTAAAAGGGATAAGCAGTAAAAAGCTGGAACTCCTGAAACAACATTTCACCCTGGAGTAATGAGCAAAAGCCAGTTAGCATGCTCCATCAGCACTACAGAATGCAGTGTTGTACGCCTTAAAACTTCTGGAAGCAATGGATATATCCTGAGTGAATGTAAAACCCTTCCATTAGGCCTGGGCGACCTTGCTGCGGGCAAAGGGAAGCGCATCCTGAAAAAAGTTGAACGTCACCTTAAAGAGTGGGGGCAGGAAAACCTTGCATTCTGTGTCGAACCGGGAACATACCTGCACATGCCGGCATACTTTCCTGTAGATGCAAGCCCGGATGAATGCAAAGAGTACTGTAGAATTGAAGCGGGTTACTTTTTAGTCCAACCTGAGCAATACAGGTGCGACCATACCGGTTACAGCGACAGTGTCAGTAACGGATCTCATAAGAAACACCTCCTGCTTTTCTATCCTGACGAACACTGCAAAAGAGTTTCAGAACACTTTGCAGGCTATCATCAGATAGTGTTCAATGGCTCGCCGCAACTGCCTCTGTTTCACCTGTCGAAACTGGCCGGAGAGCCGCAGGTCATCCTTGAACTTGAAAAAAACTATGTACTCCTGACGATATCAAGAGATGGACAGATTGAAAAATTTTCGTTCCATCATGTAAAAAACAAAGAGGAGAGAGAGTACTTCACCATAAAAGAACTTGTCGAGAACCCGGTCTGCCGTGAAACCTACGTGCAGCTTACCGGTACAATGGCCGACAGGATTATCACCCGACTGATCGGCAAGGAGACATCAATTGCCCTGAAACCGCTCACTATCCCGCCATCCATAGCGATCAGCAACCCGCAACGTTTTCCGGTCTCGTCAGCGTCGGCAGTAAAGGCCATCAGTGCAGCACTGATGGCTCTCAGTGAACAAAAGGAAACTAGACCCTTTTAGCATTGACAACCTCGGCGATCTGAACGGCATTGGTTGCCGCTCCTTTTCTCAGGTTGTCGGCAACAATCCACATGTTCAACGTCTGCGGGTGCCAGTAATCACGTCGAATCCTTCCTGCAAAAACCTCGTCACGTTCATAGGAGGTCAATGGCATGGGGTAGATGCGCGCCGAAGGATCATCCTGAATAATAATCCCCGGTGACTGACGGAGAAGCTCACGCACTTCATCAATATCAAAATCGCGCTCAAGTTCTATATTGAGGGACTCGCCGTGCCCGCCATAGACCGGAATGCGTACCGTTGTAGGAGAAATACTCATGGAGTTATCGCCCATGATCTTCCGGGTTTCATTCACCATCTTCATCTCTTCCTTGGTATAGCCGTTCTCAGTGAAAACGTCAATCTGCGGGACGGCGTTGAATGCTATCTGATGAAAATGGGTAAATTCATCCTGCTTCTCACCGGCAAGCTCGCTTTCAAGGGCATCGCGTCCAACCTTCCCTTTTCCTGTAACGGACTGATAGGTCGACACGACCACCCTCTTCACGCCAAAACGCTCGTGAAGCGGCTTGAGAACCACAACCATCTGAATGGTTGAACAGTTGGGATTGGCAATAATATGTTCAGGGGTGCCGTCCGTCTTGAAAATAGCTTCAGGATTAACCTCTGGCACAACAAGAGGAACATCAGGATCCATTCGAAATGCAGACGAGTTGTCGATGACAACAGCACCTTCTGCTGCGGCAATTGCAGCCCACTCCTTACTGGCAGCTGCTCCTGCCGAAAAAAGAGCTATATCGACACCTTTAAAGGCCTCTTTGGAAGGCACCTGAACAGTAAACTCCCGCCCCTTGAACCGAACAACCTGACCGGCACTTCGGGGGGAAGCAAGCGGAACTATGTCGCTTACAGGAAAATTTCTCTCTTCGAGAACCTTGAGCATTGTGCGTCCGACAAGACCAGTTGCACCAAACACCGCTACTCGACAACCAACATCCGGGTTACTCATAACCTATTTTATATTTATTGCTTAGTAATTTAATTCAAGTCTATTTGAATGATCATTGAGTGATTCAGTATTGTCAAGGATTGTTCCCTCCCTTGCATATCCTTCGCACTCTTTGCCATACTGGAGAAGAATATCGATAACAGCCTCCCATCCATCTTCGCGAACCAGTTTATTGCGTACCCGAGACACCATTGGAAGAGCCTTCAGGTAGGTGGCATAATGACGACGCATTTCGAGCACTCCATACTTTTCACCCTTGAACTGTACCGAAAGTTTCAAATGCTCAATTGCGGCATCGATCCTTTCCCTGAAATCAGGCGAAGGCATGGGTATGCCCGTTTTAACCAATTGCTTGGCCCGCTCAAAGATAAACGGATTCCCGATCGATCCCCGGCCAATCATTATTCCATCCGCCCCTGTCTCTGCAAACATGGCAACAGCATCTTCGGGTGTCCATATATCGCCGTTCGCAATTATCGGTATGCGGGCATGCTCTTTGACTTCACGAATCCAGTTCCAGTCCGCCCTGCCTTTGTACATTTCGCTTCTGGTGCGACCATGCACTGCCAGAGCCTGAATACCGACATCCTCAAGGCGGTGGAGAACATCTATAATGTTAATTGATTCGCGGTCCCAGCCGATTCTTGTTTTGGCAGTCACAGGAATGCTTACCGCCCGAACGACCGCTTCGGCAATCTGTGTCATTTTTTCCGGTTCGCGGAGCAATGCTGCGCCGGCACCCTTGCCGGCAACTTTCTTCGTCGGGCACCCGAAATTGATATCGAGATAATCAGGGCTATACTCTTCGGCAATGACAGCGGCCTCAATCATCGACTCGACGCTGCTGCCGAAAATCTGTATGGCAAGCGGCCTTTCGACAGCATCTGCCGTCAGCTTGCGCACAGACTTCTCAACACCCCTGCGCAGGGCTTCGGCACTGATAAACTCTGTATAGACAATATCTGCCCCATGGCGCTTGCAGAGTTGCCTGAACGCCCTGTCAGTCACATCTTCCATCGGCGCTAGCATGACAGGACGGTCAATATCAATGGTTCCGATTTTCATACCTATCCGTTAATAATCTCCGCGGGTCCAGACATTAATGCCTTCACCTCCGCATGAATTTTGGCATGGAGCGGTGGATCTTCACGTAAAGTCTTTTTGACAGTTTCACGGCCCTGACCAAGCTTTTCCTGACCATAACTGAACCATGAACCGGCTTTTTTCACAACTCCAAATTCAACACCAAGATCAATCAGTTCTCCAATAGCCGATATTCCTTCTCCGTAGAGAATATCAAACTCTGCTGTCTTGAACGGTGGAGCAACCTTGTTTTTAACAACCTTCACCCTGGTGCGGTTCCCGGTACTCTCCTCTCCATCCTTGATCTGGGCAATTTTACGAATATCGAGGCGCACAGAGGCATAAAATTTCAGGGCCTTTCCGCCTGTCGTTGTTTCAGGGCTGCCGTAACTGATCCCGATTTTATCGCGAAGCTGATTGATAAAAATACAGACGCAGCTCGATTTTGAAATAGCACCGGTAAGCTTACGCAGGGCCTGGCTCATAAGCCGGGCCTGCAGACCCATGACACTGTCACCCATTTCACCTTCAAGTTCAGCCTGAGGCACAAGAGCAGCTACAGAATCAACGACAACAACATCAATAGCTCCACTCCTGACAAGCGTTTCGACAATCGAAAGCGCCTGTTCTCCGGATTCCGGCTGACTGATAAGCAGGGCGTTGATATCAACGCCAAGCTTTCGGGCGTAGGAAGGATCAAATGCATGTTCGGCATCAACGATAGCAGCAATACCGCCCTCTTTCTGCGCTTCAGCAATAACATGCAGTGCAAGGGTTGTTTTACCCGATGATTCGGGACCATATATTTCCGTGACTCGACCGCGAGGAAGCCCACCGACTCCGAGGGCAAAATCAAGCGTCATTGATCCGGTTGAAATCGACTGTACCTTCATTATAGCCGAATCGTCACCAAGGCGCATGATAGCTCCCTTGCCGAACTGTTTTTCAAGAGCTTCGACTGCCAGGTTCAGTTGTTTGAGTTTTGCCGGATCAACAGCAACTGCTTTCTGGTCATGTTTTTGAGTATCCATAGTAACAACAATGATAAATTTGGATAAAGAGAGATGCTTCAGGTTATAATGGTCTTAAGGGTGTCAGGCAGATCCCGATAACTCAAGCTCAATTCCTGCACTGACCTGGTATTACTGTATAGAAGCTGCCTTGATGCAATGCGTATGCTTTCGAGACTGATAAATGAAGGAGAGTTTGAGAGCGTTGACCATAATTCACCTCCCAACCCGGCAATAAGCCCCATGAGATGAGGCACCATGGATGCGTGCTGTGGAGTGCTGCCTGCAAGAGTGCCGATACGCGAGAAAAGCTCACGGAACGACAGGTTATGACCAACGACCACATAGCGCTCTCCTGAACGGCCCTTTTCCCATGCTGCAATATGAGCATCGACCACATCACGGACATCAACAAAGCCGGTGCTTCCTGAAGGAAAAAACGGCAGCTTTCCCCTATAGATAAGGCTCAACACTTCATTCGATGAACTGATAGAAGCAGGATTTTTGCGGTCAATACCAATCACGACACCAGGATTCACGATCACGACATCAAGCCCTTCTGCCAACCCGCGTAATCCCTCAAGTTCAGCCAGATGCTTTGACTCCATATAACCATTCCTGCGCTGCCACTCCTGAAACGATGTCGACTCAGTTGCAGGCGAGCCGTCATCTGTAGCGCCTATGGCTGCAATGGAGCTGGTAAGAACAAGCTTGCGGACTTTGTTGAAAATAGCTGCATTGACAACATTTCTCGTCCCGAGAACATTGGTATCATAGAGTGCATTACGAAAATTCCGGGTATAGGAGATCAGGCCGGCACAATGAAACACCGTATCCACATCCTTGAATGCCTCCATGAGCGCAAGAGAATCATGAAGGTCCGCACGGACGATATCAACAGGTAATCCCTTAAGAAAGGAGCAGTCCGAACTGTTCCTCGCAATCACCCGGCACCTTACCTCTCCGGATACCTTTGAAAGCAGGGCAAGCACAAGCTGGGATCCTATATATCCGGTTGCACCGGTTACAACAATTGTTGATTTGAGCATTAAACGCTTACTATTTCCGTTTTCTCAGGGTTATCCGGCAGTAAAACTTGCCGAAACATCTCTTTCCAACCTTTCGGCATGATATGCTTATGTATCAATCGCCACAAGAAAGTAACGTATAAATGACGTTAAAGCTTCCCTGTTTACAAAAATAAGAATTAAAACTACATTGCATTCAAGTTCCTGTCATAAGCATTAGAAAATTATTCAGTAATGTCAAAAGAAAAATTCCGGCATCTTCCGACTCACGCTTCAGAAGAATCGGTCCATCAGGATGAACTGGCCAACGGATTAAAGATTGTCACCGATGCAGTGCCTTATGTCCAAAGCATTACCCTCGGCATTCAGATTGAGGCAGGTTCGCGTGATGACCCTGAAGAGAACCAGGGATTGGCGCATTTTATAGAACATGCTCTTTTTAAAGGGACTGGAAGGCGATCATACATCGACATCGCCAGGAATATCGAAAAAAACGGGGGCTACCTCGATGCTTTCACCACCAAGGAACAAACCTGCATCTATCTCCGCTGTCTCGCTGAACACCTCGAACCCTCCTTTGACCTTCTTTCGGATCTTGTATGCGACCCGGTTTTCCCACCCGAAGAGATCGAAAAAGAAAAAGAGGTCGTCATTGAGGAGATCAGCAGTGTCAACGATACTCCTGAGGAACTTATTTTTGATGAGTTTGATCTGCGATCATTTCCCCTCCACCCTCTCGGTAAACCGATTCTCGGGACAGAAGAAAGTGTGGAAAATTTCACTGATGATACTCTGAAAAACTTCATGCGGCAGCACTATGTTCCGCATAAAATGCTGATCACGGCTACAGGAAAAGTTGATCACGATGAGATCATGAGGCTTAGCGAAAGATTTCTCGGCAAACTCAGAGAACCATCGGGCATCCAGTATATTCGCCAGCCATTCCGTCCAGAACATTACACCCCTTTTGCCCTGACACTGAAAAAACGGGTCTGTCAGGCACAAATCGTCCTTGGTACCGCTATCGCCCGGCATGATCCGCTCTTTTACAGCTTTATGGCTCTGAACTCAATGCTGGGTAATGGCATGAGCTCCCTGCTCAATCTGGAACTGCGTGAAAAGAGGGGGCTTGCTTACAACGTCTATTCATCGCTCACCTTTTATGATGATCTGACCACACTGAACATTTATGCCGGCACCGACAGCAATAAGACGAAGGTTACCATGGAGCTTATCAAGGAGTTACTGCAGAGTGACGCGCTGAAAAATCCAGACCCGGAAGAGCTTCAGGCTGCAAAAACCAAACTGCTCGGATCGCATATCATGGGCATGGAAAAAATGACACGCAGAATGTCACAGATGGCATCTGATATATCATATTTCGGCAGGTATCTGGAGCCGGAAGAAAAAACTGCCGGAATCGAGTCAGTCACGACTGAGGGTATCGCTGAAGCAGCCAAGCGACTGCTCCATGATGCTCCATATTCCACTCTGATCTATAAACCGGGACGGTAACCCACAATGCCTGAGAAGGTCTGTTTTAAAACAGAGGATTAATTCGTATCTTCTTAACTTTTAATTTTTCACACTCACTAATTAACCAGAGAGAGCCTTGCAAAAGAATATCAAGAACGTCAACGAAACCGAACAGGAACTGGAAATTATTCTTTCAGCGGAAGAGTTCGGTACCGAATATAACCAGGAACTTGAAGAGGCCAAGAGAAGCATACAGATCAAGGGATTCAGAAAAGGACACGCTCCTGCAGGCTTGATAAAGAAATTGGCAGGCCCATCGATAGAGGCGACAATTGCCGAAAAAATGGCGTCAAAATATTTCGGGGAAATTGCTGAAGCTGAAAAAATCAAACCGGCAAGCCGCGCACAGATCATCAATTTCAAGTTTGAACCTGAACAGCTTACCATTCAGCTCTCTTATGAGATTCATCCTGAATTCGATCTGAAAGATTTCAGCGGATACTCTTTCACGAAGGCAAAATATACTGTCACTGAAAAGGATGTCGCAAATGAGATCAATCTGATTCTTAAAGGTCATGGCACCTTGATCAGCATTGATGAAGCTGCATTATCAACCGACACGGTGATCGGCGATGTATACAAGCTCGATGAAGCAGGTGAACCGATAGAGGCCGAAAAAACTGAGAACCATCATTTCACCCTTGAGTACCTGCCGGAAGAGAATCCTTTCCGTAAAGCGCTTACCGGGAAAAAAGCCGGCGAGAGTGTTGAAATTGAAAACGATCAGAAAGATTCCGCGGCTGAGCCTTCCAAATACCGCGTTAACATCAGCGAGATTAAACGACTTGAACTGCCTGAACTGACTGACGATCTGGTCAAAGAGTTAACGGGTCAGAAATTTGAAACAGTTGCAGACTTCACTGCCGATGTTCACATCCAGATCGAACAGCACTTTTTGTTAAAATCTGATGAGGATCTGGTTGAAGCCATTTCGGCGAAAATGATTGATGAAAACCCGATACCTGCTCCGGAATCAATGGTGGCTTCGTTTTCGAAAATGCTTGTTGAAAATGCAAAACGCCAGATGGGTGGACGATTCCCTAAAGGCTTTGACGAAGAGCAGTTCCGCCTGTCGATGAAGCCTAATGCCATACGACATGCACAGTGGCTTCTTATCAGCCAGAAAATAGCTGAACTTGACAATCTTGAAGTATCGGATGACGACATCAAGGCTTATGCAGAAAAAGAAGCCGGTAAAAATGGCGGTGCAGCTAATGCAGAAGATCTTCTGAGCACCTATATGTCTTCTGAGTTCAGGGATTATATCACTGATACTATTCTTAAAGACAAAATCTACGATATCATCAAATCCAAGGTGACCATCACCGAAGAAGAGACACCAATTCCGGCTCACAACGCCTGATATCACTTCATCTTTAAAAAAAGGCAGGAGTGGTCTATTACACTCCTGCCTTTTTTTTGTCCAGACAACAACCAGGAATCTCCCTGTCACTCACTTTTTATTCTCTGTCAATCAGTGCTGTTGCAACTGCAGAGTGGCGGTCATGAGCAATAGAGATTTTAATCGAGCATCCAGAGGGGAAACTGCCAGCAACAGCCGGCCGCACAAAAGGACGCCCTCGTTCATCATTAAGTATTTCAAAGCTCTTCCAGTGCACTTTACCGGAAAAACCGGTTCCAAGCGCCTTGACAACTGCCTCTTTCGCCGCAAACCGACCGGCAACGCTTGCGATCACCTGGGGTTTATGCATGCAAACTGCGATTTCCTCTTCAGAAAGAAACCTCTGGAGAAACTTCACCCCATACCGGATATAGACTTTTTCGATCCGGTCCAGGTCTACAATATCGATTCCCACCTCCATAGTCATCCCCCTCTTAAATGAGCTCAATCGTCATTGAAAGATCAAGAGCCCGGACGCTATGCGTCAATTCTCCAATTGAAATAAAATCGACACCGGTCTCTGCTACATCCCTCACATTATGCATACCGATATTGCCCGAAGCTTCCAGAAGCACAGTGCTGCATGCCGACTTGACATACAGAACGGCTTCCCTTATAAGATCAGGGGTAAAGTTGTCGAGAAGAATAACATCCGGCAGACATACCAGAGACTTGCTCAATTCGTCCATTGAACGCACTTCGGTTTCGATCTTCACATCAAGGTGTTTTTTTTCCCTGTATTTCTGTGCCCGACGAATTGCCGGAGCAATGCCTCCGGATGCATCAATATGATTGTCCTTGATAAGAATCATATCAAACAGGCCAAAGCGGTGGTTCACTCCTCCACCGATACGAACTGCCTCTTTATCAAAATAACGAAGACCGGGTGCAGTTTTACGGGTATCAAGAATTTTAGCATGTGTATGGTTCACATGTTCAACATAAGCCCTTGTTCTTGTAGCGATTCCCGACATACGCTGCATAAAATTAAGCGCTGTACGTTCTCCGACAAGGATAGGTGCAAGCTTTCCTTTAACCTCAAGAATCATGTCACCGAAGGATACGGTTTCTCCATCCCTGCAATGCAACACAACCGAAAGATCGGGATCACAGGCTGCAAAAACCTGCATGGCAACATCAATACCACCAGCAACTCCATCCTCCTTTGCCTTGATCACTGCACGACCTTCCTGAAAAGGCTCAATAGTGGCCAGAGTCGTAATATCGCCTGTATAGCGATCCTCCTCAAGCGCCAGCATTACAGCCCTTGCACGGCATCCCTCGTAAAAATCGTTACGAGCTTTGTTATCCATAATTGCCGTTTTTGATACATTAAAAAGAATCTCTTTTCGCATTGAAGGTAGTGAAATTATTGCCTGCTGAAAAGAGTTGATCATTAAACTTTCATAAGCAGGAGCCATTGAGCACCAATTAATAAATGATTTTATCCCTCATTGTATAACGAGATACAGAATTATTATATTGTCGTTCATACGGTATGGGCGGATACCGGCTTTTGAAATTGCCTCGAAACCCTGCCCTGTTTCCTGGTTGGATATGGACTGTGATGGATATCAACAAGATCAAATTCAAGGCATTATTTCAGAACATTGCGTCACGCCAGAAAGGCTGGGAATTCTCCACAGTCAACAGGCTGGATGTTGATTTTCTTGCTTTCAAGCAACATTCTGAATGGCTTCAGTTCAGCGGACTCCATGACAAAGATGGTCACGAGATATATGAAGGAGATCTCTTACAGTGGGAAGATTTCATCGTCACGGTTGTTTTTGAAGCTGGAAGTTTTAAAGTTCTGCATGATGGCAGCTCTGATATGCTTTTGTGGTATTGCGTCCCCAAATGCGAGGTTATCGGCAATAAATTCGACAGCAAAAAAACAAGACCCTGAATGCAGTAACGATGTAATGAGAAAAGGTATACCAATTGAACAGATAACCAACTTCCTGCCCCTTTTTCTAACTTCAATTCATGCGTTTTCTTCTGGTTTGCGGTAATACCTCCTCCTCGTAGTGATAATAAAACACCTCTCACAACGCATTTTAGAAATCCCCTTATTTTTTAAAGTTTTGATTTCAGACTTTTCCGATTAACATTGTTACCTTTATACGAACTCATTCATTGAAGGTACTATGGCACAGCACTCCGTTTCATGCGTCCGGTTGACAAATATCGTTTTTTATGCCCACCATGGGGTCCTAAAGGAGGAGCATACTGTTGGAGCGAAATATGAAGTGGATGCTGAACTCTTATTCGACTTCACTGATGCGGCACAAAACGATGACATATCTAAAACCGTCGATTACGGTGCAGTATACCGCAAAATCCGGGATGCACTGACGCAAAAAAAATACTTTCTTATTGAGTCCGTCGCCTATAAAATTGCACAAGGGCTTCTCGACGACTTTCCTCTTCTTGATAAAGTCAGCATCAAGGTTCGCAAGCGCAACCCTCCTGTTGATGGAATCTGTGATTACGCTGAGGCCGATTACTCCGTAAGCCGTGCCTGAATAATGCCTATGCACAAGGTCTATATAGGGATCGGTTCCAATATCGGAAACCGCCTCGTCCATCTTCAGGAAGCTGTTGACCGGCTTGCTTTGCTTGAACATACATCGGTTGAGAACGCTTCATCAATCTATATGACCGAACCGGTTGGCGAAACTGAACAGGACCGGTTTTATAACGGGGTTATCCTGCTGGAGACCTCCCTTCCGCCCGAAGAGCTGCGAAGACAGTGCAAGATTATTGAGCAGGAACTTGGACGCCCTGATGCGTATCCACGATGGAGTCCAAGAGTCATAGATCTCGACATTCTCCTCTATGATGACCGGTGTTTTCAGAGCGAGACACTCTCCATACCCCATCCGGAACTGCATCACAGGAAATTTGTGCTCATTCCCCTGCTGGACATTGCCAATCCTCTGCACCCTCTAAAGCATCAGACAATCCTGAAACTTCTGGAAAGCTGCGACGACCGCTCCGTACTGATAAGGGTAAGAGAGAAAATCGAGATAAAAAAAAGAGAGACTGCCTCTTAAAACAGTCTCTCTTTCAATAATGATGATTACCTCTCTGAAAAGCTGATTGTATTTCTTTCAGCGATCTCTCAGTTTGCAAACGTTATGTTAAGGCTTCCTGCAGCAAAGTCGGCCCCTTCGGTCTTTCTGCCAACAAGGACATTGGGAAGGATAATGCTTTTGCGGAAGTTGTTGATATCCACAAGCAGCTCATCACCCTTGATATTCACATTCAGCTTCGTCACCTCAACGTTCGGCAGATAAAGACTAAGCACATATTTGCCATCGACTTTCTCCAATATCTGGGTTTTGTCATCGATGTAAAGGACATCAGCCGGATTTTTATCTTCAAAAATCTGCTGACTCAATTCATAGAGCCGGTCGGTATTGATGATTTCAGCGATAGACTGCTTGGCCTTGAAAATTGGCACAGGATAGAAGCAGTTGTCAATCACTTTGAGATATTTAGTCTGAATATCGATAAGGCTCTGCAGGTAGTCGTCGGATGAACTTTGAGGAAGAATCTTGTTTACTACGGCCGCATCAAGCTTATAACCGAAAAGATTGAGGTAGGTCTGCACACGTAAAGCTTCCTTGATAACCATATTTTCCGGATTCAGTACAACCCTGAATGTCGTTATGGTTTTATCCTGAAGCATGGCATGGAGTTCTTTCATATGAGAATTCACCTCAGGCATAAGCTTGAAGATATTTTTCTTCGGCATGAATTTACTCAAAAGAGGAGCTGCAAACCCGATAGCTTTTGAGTGCCAGCCTCCTATTTTTTCTGCATACCATCCATAAGATTCGGGCATGCCGAGCAAACGCATGGTTTCGCCTGTTGGAGCGGCATCAACGACAACAACATCATAATTACCTGATTTTGCAGCCTTCCAGATATAGCGAAGGCTTATCATCTCTTCCATACCGGGCATAATAGCAAGTTCTTCAGCGACAACCTCATTAGCACCGTCATGCATTAAAATCGAAGAGAAATAGGAATAAAGCTCGCTCCAGTTCTCCCTGATTTCCGCCAGAACATTCACCTCCATGGCAAAAAGATTCTTTTCAACTTCTACAGGTGTCGAAGAGAGTTCGACGCTCAAAGCATCTGCAAGGCTGTGAGCCACATCGGTACTCATAATCAAAACCCGTTGTCCTCTTCTGGCAATTGCAGTTGCAGTTGCCGCTGATACGGTAGTTTTGCCTACCCCTCCTTTACCCAAGTAAAGAATAATTCTCATGTTGATAATAAAACTATTGAGTGGACTTGATTTTGAACGAACACTGGTTACTGATGAGTTTGTCCCTCTTTATCATATTCACCCCCGGTAAACTTTCCGGCATCAACTGCATTTTTTTCAGGTGCATGATCAACACTTGTATTCAAAGCATTGAGAACGGAATCCGGCCCTGAAAGCAGCTCATCCGGTACCGAGGCTGGTATAACCTCTGCAGGTGGATGAATATTCCGGGGTTCATCATCCGAGACAATCCTGACTTTTTTTCTTGGTGCCGCCTCGACACTTCTATCCACTTCATGTTCAACAATATCTTTTGACTCCTTGACGACGGGCTCAGCAGACTGCAAAGAAACGTCGTCCATACTCATCATACTTTTCACTATGGCCGGCGTACTCTCTTCTGAAGTTTGAATAGTGATCTTCTTGCGCTTCGGAGCTGCATCTTCTTCAGCGTCATCGACAACCTTCATTCTTTTGGCAGACGCCGCAGAAACTGTATGTTCGTGTTTTCCGACAATATCATTGCCGAAACAATCATCATTCAACGTTGCTTCGTCATCGCTTTTAATATTGATACTCTTTCTTCGGGTACCGCTCTCACCATCGTCATCATCACGGCGTCGTTGATTCCTCGGCACATCATCATTTGATTCATGAGCCGCACCTCTTGACGAACTTTTCGGAGCTGACTTCTTTCCACCGCCGCCAAAACTGGAAGTAAGCTTCATAAGTTTGCTGACCGAGCCGATCATCCCGTCATTACGGACGGCAGTTTTAACAATATTGAGCACAAAACGCTCAGCCTGCGGATTATCGGATATACTGATCACCAGTTCATTGAGGGCTGTAAGCATACCGGGAACATGCTGAAGATCGTTTTTCAGCTGTTCACGAATTTTGAATGGAGCATCTCCAATCATCTCCTTTATTGATTCCGCGACTCTTTTCAATGAAGCGGGATCTGTGGGAAGGATGTTTTCAATTCCCTTTAAGGCATCAGCCGGTGAAAAACCCGCTTTCTGTCGCTCTCCCCCATGCTCCCCGCCTTGATGTTGAGGGCTGTACTGCTGCGGCTGTTCAGGATTCGAATACCCGATATTTGCTTTGTACTGGTCAAGCAGATCCTGACCATACCCTATATTACTTTCCTGCTGCGCTATATCCGGAGCATCAAATCGAAGAGAAATTACCTGCGGAACACATACTCCGCGTGCGCCATGGAGAATTGCGTCAGCAACTTCATCAGGCAGCTCTTTGCGATAATTAAGACCAAGACGCCCTTCTATGATTGATTCAATGACTGTTTGCAGGCGGGTAATCAATTCAGCTTCCCGCAACTCCACCATATCAAAAATCACATAAACCGGATCCTTTCCATCACGACGAATCTTAAAATTCAGCGTTGCAAAATCATGATCTTTATTGCGGCTGTTCACAGAAACGGCGCCAAGATCAAATCTGTCGAGATAGTCTTTACTCGAGCCTCTTGCCCAAAAGTAAACTGCCTTGTCGGAGTATATCAGGTAGTCCTGAAAGGCAATATTACCAACGCGCTCCTGGTGTGATTCATAAAACACTCCTTCAAAAAAAGCAACAGGATTTTCACCGGCATTGATGAGGCCTTTCTGAAAAAACTCAGTTACATCATTCTGTTCAGTCTGCCCTGAGATATACAAAGATAAATTAGCCATTAACAACACTCGTTCACTTAATACTTATTGGCAAGTTGAAACTAAATCTATTAAATTTTTACAATAAACAGAAATACTCGATCAACCGAAAGCCATCCGGCATCATACACGATGGCGCTGATTTCGACAAGGAGTGGAGATAAAAAAAGAGAGGGACCTGCATCATACATGAGATGAAAGAAACAGGCTTTGTCAGGATAAGGGCTTAATGCTGTACAAATAAAAAAGGCAGTGAAATCAAATACTTTTCACTGCCTGGAAATGGAAATTCTGCGGTGCTTATTTCGCAAACTTTGAGGTTACTTCTTTCGAAGGAACTGCATAGCCTGTGACTTCAGGTGATGATCCACGAAGGCTTGTGCCTCCGCCCATGCTACCATAAGCATTGCGATTGATTCTCATTGTACCTTTGCCTAAAGAATCAAAAAGCATACCGACGGTTTCCCAATGTCCTTCAACCATTACCTCAAAAATGCGTCCGGCTGCAGCCAGGATATCGGTAAAAACGCCACCACCACTCATAATTCCTCCTTGGAATTTAATTATTGGAAAGATATCAAAAAATTTAAAACTGGATTCTTACTTTGTTTTAAAGTAATAAACAAAAAACAAAAGAAAAAGAAAACTCAGACCAAAACAGAAAAAAAAGGTAAAAAAGAACGATTGCCTACTTTCTTATTGGACCTTTCTGAAAGGATCCGGTAAAATTCTTCACAACTTCAGAAGCTGAAACTCCTGCGTCTCCAACTGCGGTAGCAGCATTGCCTGTTGCATTTTCAACAGTTTCAACAGCACTTGCATACAATTCGTTAGCTGTTCTTGACGCATCTTTAACGGTAATTGCAACACGATCGATGGTCTCACCAACAACACCACCCGTACTGCCGAGAAGATTACCGATACCTGACGCATCGATAACAGCGCCTACTGTACCCGTTACTGTATCAAAGACATTGCCCGCAATATTCAGCCCACCGACAACTGCGCTCTGCCCGGTTAAAAGAACGCTTTCAGCAAGAAACGTAAGGCGATCAGTAAAATCGAGCTCTTTGAAATCCTTACGAAGTTTCTGGTACGATTCAGACATTCTACTCTCCATGGAAATGAGACATTTGTTTCAAAACTGCCTCTGTTATGATTATAGACTAATTATATTGTTAAAAAATAAACATAAAAACTGATCAAAACAAGAAATCCCCATCACGTCAATTTACCCTCTATCGTATGCCTTTTGCTGTTTTTGCACCTTGCCCTGATCGTGACTATCGAGATCAAATGGAATATGCAGCCATTTCTCCTTGAAGACAGCATCTCCCGGCTCGAGACCAGTCAGACTGATCGGAAGCGTGATGATTTTGCGCTGATTGCCGATCTGAACATACAACTCATCTCCGGTCACCCAGACATCGATATCAACCGGATTGGCAAACATCAGCTTCAACTGTACCTCATAGACATTACCGATCCGGACAAACTTGATCGGCGGCTCATCATACATCATATCTGAAGGATCGGTATCGCCATACATATCTTTGGCAAACATCTCAAGTGACTGGAGACCGACAATTTCCTGCTCGTACATCCTGAGTTTTTTAACGGGAAGAGGGGAAAATCCTTCTTCTATCTCTCCAAGGTATTTCTGCTGAATAGCCTTCCAGTTTTCAAGGTATCCACTGTCCTCGTTTGTGTCAAGAAGGCGGTTTACAAGTACCATATCGACCTTGAAGCCGTAAAGATTCAGATAGGTCAATGCGCGCATGGTCTCCTTGATCGACATTTTCTCCGCATTCATCACCAGGCGAACGGTAGATTTTTTATTATCCGTAAGGATGTCGCGGATATCTTCAAGTTCATCAAATACCTGATCAACTGAATCAAGCGCATCTGCAGGAGGAATAAAAAACGCGATCTTGTCAGACATTCTTGAAAGAGGCTTGCTGAGCGGCTTGATAAGGTATTTATTGACATTTTTCACTGCCTTCATTCCCCATGCGAGGGTATCGGGAAGGGAGAGAAGTCGCAGGGTTTCGCCTGTCGGCGCAGTATCGAGTACAAGAACATCGTAAAGGCCGGATGCTTTATAGCGCTTTATTCTCAAAAGAGAAAAGAGCTCTTCCATTCCGGGAAGGATGGTCATCTCATCAGCCATGACTCCGGAAACTCCCTGAGCCATAAAAATTCTTGTATAGTACTTCTGTACAGAGTGCCAATTCTGCTTGAGATCCACATAGGGGTTGACCTCAATTGCATCGAGATTTTCCTTGATCTTTGTCGGTTCCGGGCCAAGAGGGAGGTTAAATGAGTCCGAGAGACTGTGAGCGGGATCGGTTGAGAGGACAAGAGTGCGATAGCCAAGCTGAGACAAGCGGACAGCCGTGGCGGCAGAAACACTGGTTTTGCCTACCCCGCCTTTACCTGTGAACGTTAAAATACGCATGAACCA
>SESG01022113.1_pt1 | contig 49664 bp, 40 predicted proteins | sample 3171421 | NCBI WGS metagenome assembly SESG01 (sample SAMN10866946, study PRJNA518727) | freshwater metagenome | biome: subpolar coniferous forest; feature: holomictic lake; material: water; isolation source: holomictic Lake 227, 6 m and 8 m depth | place: Canada: near Kenora, Ontario | collected...
ATGCTGCAGCACTCGGGACTGACTGCTATTACCACCATGCCGATTTTCGCGGGCCCTCGGCATTTATCATGGGAACAGAATCAACAGGACTTAGCGAACACTGGCTAAGCAATTCCGACCATGTGATAAAGATTCCCATGAGTGGAAAAATTGATTCAATGAATGTTTCCGTTTCAGCCGCAATCCTTGTTTTCGAAGCCAGGCGTCAGAGAGATTTCAGTTTCTGAATCTCGCAGTTCATTTATATTTCTCATGTTCAGGGCGCAGGAGCAGGAAACCCCTGGGAAGTTCACTGTGAAATTCAAGCCATTCTCCCGATTTCGGGTGGCGTATTCTCAGGTAGCATGCATGAAGCCTTATCCTTCGCTCCCATCTTGCATCGGCACCGTAGCGCCGGTCGCCTACCACAGGATGGCCCATGTCGGCAAGATGTACCCTGATCTGGTTTTTCCTTCCCGTGATCAACTGCAGTTCAAGGAAGGTATGCCTGTCGAGTAACTTTATTATCTCAAATGTCGTTTCAGCCAGTCTTGCACCCTCCCGCTCCGGGCCCGAACGCACTTTATAATCCACGCTGTCAGACAGCCAGCTCTTCATTGTTCCTGACTTTTGCTGCACCCTGCCTTCGGCCAGCGCACGGTATTTCTTGGTAAACTCCTGCCAGCTGTCCTTAAGCTGCTCCTGTATCTCCTCTGATTTGGCAAACATCAGTATTCCCGAAACCTCCCTGTCAAGCCTGTGTACAACATACAGTTCAACCCTGGCCTTGGCAGCTGAGCTAAGATAGTCTTTAAGCTCCTTGTAGGCGGATGTCCCGCTGGTTCCCTTTTCACCGTAAGTTAACAGTCCGGCAGGTTTATCAATAATGATAATAGAATCATCTTCAAAAATCAGCCTGAAAGGAGCGTTCGACCTGGCAACCATGGTATGCCGGGTATAACTCACGGCATCTCCCTTACTCAGAAGAGCAGCAGGATTGCGAATGGTTTTATTGTTAACACTCACACTTCCGTGGCTGATCATTTTCTTCAGTGCAGATTTTGATGACTGCGGATATTTCCCTGCCAGGAAATCCAGCAAGCTGGATTCCTGCTCAACACTATACTTTTCTGACTGGTTCTGCATTTCCGGATATTAAAGTCCTGTTGCCCCCTCCCCAACTTGCATAAGCCTGAATCTCGCAAAAACGGGATTATGGTCGGAGTAGGTAAATCCCTTATCCGCAGTAACACAATATAAAACCTTTATATTGGGGGATATGATAAAAAAGTCAATTATCGTAGTTTGCATTATTCCTTTCTGATATGGCCCGGTAAGATTCCGGTTGGTAGGCCTGGAAGAATCATAAACCACCTTCCAGCTTTGCATAAACGCCCCGTCCATAGTAGGCTTTATTGAAAACACATTATCCCCTGAACTGACTTCTTTCTCCTTAAACCCCCTGGGATTCATATTCCAGTCACCACCAACAATTATGTAATTCCCCTTCATGTATTCTCTCTCCAGATAATCCTGAAGCTGCGCCAGTTCTTTCTTTCGAAGTTCCCCTGAAGCATCGTAGGCCGAATTATGGAGATTTACAACGATCAGTTGTTTCCCTCCCCCGACGATATAAGTGGAGGTGATAAAACACCGCTTCAGCCAAATCAGACTTTTTGGCCAGTAAAATGAAGCCTCATATGCATGCCTCTCGTTGTTTTCTGACGGATATTTCGAAAAGGTACAAAGACCTGCTGTAACCTTCCCTATCGGCTCAAAAACAGGGATAGGAAGGAAACTTACTTTATAATTCAGCGCGAAAGTGGAACTGTAGTCAGGCAAAGCCTTTCCCAGTTCTGCAAACTGATCCTGGCCGTAAGTTCTTTTGCTGTCAACGTCGACCTCCTGCAATAACATAAAATCAACGCTGTCGCAGGATTTCAGTTCATCGCTGATTCCCTTTAAATTGGCCTTGGTTTCTGATTGCGATGCCCTGACCTTCTTCCCCCCTTCATAAAAAAAGTCCATCGTTTTACCCAGCCCGGCGTACCCAAGGTTCCATGAAAGAAAGCTGAATTCGTATTTCTTCCAGGGCAGTGGTTGTCCTTTACCGTTCACCTGGACCATTTCAATAGGTGGAGGTCTGTATTCGGTAATCTGCAGGTAAACGATCAGGCCAAGGATCGTAATTATGAACAGTCCTGCTATTGCAATAAGCGTAAAAAGAATGATTTTTTTCATGCGTTGATTTCTGCTGCCCGGCTACTTCTTTTAAGAAGCCTAATCCGACCCGAAGTTAAGTATCTTTTTTTAGTATTTTTACAAGCCTCAAATAATATTTCCCTGATGCCTCTGCTTGGGTCAATAATTAAGAAAGCTTACGAAATACGAAGGTTCCCGATTGATATAAAAAGTCCGGACCCGGTTGGAGAGCAAAAAAGAGTGCTGAGGAAGCTGCTCTCAAAAGCCCAGGACACTGCTTTTGGTGAATATTACCGCTTTCCCGACATTCTGGCTTCCGGTGATATCAGGAAAACATTCAGTGAGAATATCCCGATCCATGATTATAACTCCATGTTCCGTTCCTGGTGGTACAGGAGCCTGAATGGTGAAGCCTATGTGACCTGGCCGGGAAAGGTAAAGTACTTTGCCCTTACTTCAGGCACGTCCGATGCATCTTCAAAACAGATACCGGTCACAAGCGATATGCTCTGGGCTATCCGCAAAGCAACGATCAGGCTTCTCGTGAGCACCACGAAGTACGACTTCCCCGATGAATTTTATGAAAAAGGCATACTGATGATAGGGGGAAGCACCCATCTTCAATACAACGGGACATATTACCAGGGAGATGTATCTGGTATAACAGCAAAAGATATTCCTTTCTGGTTCCAGCATTTTTACAAACCCGGCAAACATATTTCGAGGGAGGTTGAGTGGCAGGTCAAGCTTAATGAGATCGTACGTAATGCCCCTGACTGGGACATAGGGATAGTTGTTGGTGTTCCTGCCTGGATACAGATCATTTTTGAACGGATTATTTCGGAATACAGGCTCAAAAGCATTCATGACATATGGCCTGATTTCGGGGCATACGTTCACAGCGGAGTTTCTTTTGAACCTTATGTGAACAGTTTTCAGCCCCTGCTTGGAAAGCCCATTGTATACAACGAATCCTATCTCGCCTCTGAAGGATATATTGCATACCAGCATCCTGAAAGTAAAAGTTCGATGGCGATGATCACCGACAACGGGATTTATTATGAATTCATTCCTTATACTGACAGTAATTTCGATGATGAGGGCAATCTGAAGGACAACCCGGAAGTACTTTGCATTGACCAGGTTGAAACAGGGAAAACCTATGCACTGCTGCTTTCGACATGTGCCGGTGCCTGGAGATATCTTATCGGTGACACGCTCCGGTTCACCGATACAAAAACCTGCGAGATCCTTCTTACCGGGAGAACAAAGAGCTTTCTCAGCCTTTGCGGGGAACATTTGTCGCAGGACAATATGAACCGTGCTGTAAAGATGCTACAGGACGACATGAATATCAAGATCAATGAGTTCACCGTATGCGGTACAAGGCAGGGAAGCCTGTTTGGCCATAAATGGTACCTGGGAACAGAATGGGAAGGGGATACGGGGATTCTCGCCGGGAAAATTGATGAGTATCTGAAAATCCTTAACGATGATTACCGCGTTGAACGGCTTGAAGCTATTAGGGAGATTCAGTTGGAAATTGTACCTTTGCAGGCTTTTTATGATTGGATGAAAGTCCGCGGTAAAGAAGGCGGGGCTCATAAATTCCCCCGAGTATTGAAAAACCGGCAGCTGGAATCCTGGGAAGAGCATCTTAAACACTATGGTTTTAAATAGTCTGGCCATACTTCATCCGCTTTTTGAAGGAATGATCCTGGGGATCACTATTGCCATAACTCTGGGTCCGGCTCTTATTGCCCTTGTGCAGACCAGCGTAAAGCATGGTGTTAAAACAGGAATCTCCCTGGCCCTGGGGATCTTTGTCAGTGACCTCGCCCTGGTCATCGGGTTCTATTTCGGTGCAGCCCAGATTGTAAACGACAAATTTTATCACCTTATTCTCGGTATAATCGGTGGCGGGATCATGACCATTTTCGGGATCTATACTTTCTTTAAAAAAGTTCCTTTGACCGAACAGGTTGAAGCAATCAACGAGATCAAGGTCAAAAAACCCGGGCTCCTGCCTTATTTCTTCAAGGGATTCGTATTAAACCTGGCCAATCCTTTTCTCTGGGTTTTCTGGATCACTTCAATGCTTGCGATCAATGCTACATACGGAGGAGACCAGAGGGCTGTTGCCTTGTTCTTCAGCGGCACTTTGTTCATGGTTCTTACAACCGATATCCTTAAATGCGTGCTGGCCAACAGGATAAAAATTCTTGGAAATCCGAATGTGAAATTATGGTTGAACCGCATTGTCGGGCTGCTGTTCATGATCATAGGTTCATTTGTTATAGCCGGATCATTATTCGAATATTACCGTGGAATTACTATACATATGCCTTAATATACACACAAAAACTCATCAAATTCTATGAAATCCATGCTTAAACAACTGACCTGGGCTGCACTTGGTTTGCTCATCTGGACTATTTCGTTGCCTGCAGTTGCCGAAAACCCTCCCGATGAAGGGATGTGGCTTCCGCTGCTGCTAAACCGCCTCAATTATGTTGATATGCAGAAAATGGGGCTTCACCTGACTGCCGAAGAATTATACAGCATCAACAATTCAAGCCTTAAAGACGCCATTGTCGGGCTTTCTGCCAACGGAGGCGGCGGGGGATTCTTCTGCACTGCCGAGGTGGTATCGAACGAAGGCCTCATCTTTACCAATCATCATTGCGGTTATAATGCCGTTCAAAGCCACAGCACAACCGAGCATGATTACCTCACCAACGGCTTCTGGGCCATGAATAAAAGCGAAGAGCTGCCTAACGAAAGGATGTGTGCTTCATTCCTTGTAAGAGTGGAGAATGTAACTGATTCCATTATTCCTTTCCTGTCTGATACTCTTAAGGAAACCGACCGCCAGACTAAGATAAGGAACATCAGCAACAGGATGAAAAAGAGAGGCGAAGAAGACGGCAAATTTGATGCCGCAGTTAAAGCTTTCTATTCAGGCAACGAGTACTATCTTTTTGTGTATAAGACCTACAGGGATGTGCGTCTTGTAGGAGCTCCCCCCTCCTCTATCGGAAAATTCGGGGGCGATACCGACAACTGGATGTGGCCCAGGCATACAGGCGATTTTACCATCTTCAGGATCTATGCCGGCGCTGATGGCAATCCGGCAAAATATTCCAAAGATAATATACCCTTTAAACCCGCCCACCACCTTCCCATCAGTTTAAAAGGAATCAAGAAAAACGATTTTGCGATGATCTGGGGTTACCCCGGAAACACCACCCGTTATCTTACTTCTTATGGCATAGAGTATAACCTTTCTGTTCTCTACCCCACACTGATCACCATTTTCGGGAAAAATCTCGAAGTCATGAAGGAAAGAATGGATGTTGACAAAGCCGTTAAAATAGCATATGCCGGCAACTACGCCGGTATCGCCAATACCTGGAAAAATTTCATCGGGCAGTCAAAAATGTTGAAACGCAACCATGTCGAAGACAAGAAACGGGAGATTGAAACTGCCTTTACAACATGGTGCAACCAGGATCCTGCACGTAAGGCAAAATACGGTTCTGTCCTTGGCAATCTCAAAAAAGCCTATGCAGATCTTGCAAAAATTGCCGTTCCCATGTATTATTCAAATACCGGAGCATCCGGGCTTGATATCGTACAAAATGCAAGCCGGGCTTCATCTATTGAAGAAGCTTATGAGAAAAAAGACAAAGCTGCCGTTGCAAAAGCTGTTGATGCCCTCAAATCAAGTCTTGCTTCAATGTTTAAAGATAAGGACCTGGCCATCGAAAAGAAGAAGCTCGCAGAGCTTTTTAAACTCTATACCCAGAACGTCCCGGCCGACCAGCTGCCTTCTGTCTTCAAAGAGATCACAAAAGAATTCGGCAGCGATTACAATGCTTATGCCGAGAAGCTTTATGCCACATCTATCTTCGCATCTCCGGAAAAACTGAATAAATTCCTGGACAAACCCAGCATGAAAGTACTGGAAAAAGATATGGCCTGGAAACTCTCACAATCGATAAGTGAAACTGCAGCAAAAAATGCAAACGGCGTTACGGCCTTGAGAAATGTCATTTCGGCCGGGAACCGTATGTTTATCGCTGGCATGCGCGAAATGGACCCCGATAAAAAATTCTATCCCGATGCAAATTCCACCATGCGTGTCAGCTACGGAAAAGTCCTTGACTATTATCCCGCCGACGCAGTACACTATGATTATATCACAACCCTGGCAGGTGTCATGCAGAAGGAAGATCCCGACAATGAAGAATTCATAGTTGAAAAGAAATTGAAAGACCTTTTCCTGCAAAAAGACTATGGAAAATATGGTGAGAACGGGGAAATGATCGTTTGCTTCCTTACGACCAACGATATAACCGGCGGTAATTCAGGAAGTCCGGTTATTAATGCTGACGGACAACTGATCGGGCTGGCTTTCGACGGTAACTGGGAAGCCATGAGTGGCGACATCATGTTCGAACCTGATATGCAGAGAACCATCAATGTTGACATCCGTTATGTCCTTTTCATTATCGACAAATTCGCTGGTGCAACAAACCTGATCAACGAACTCACCTTGGTTCAGTAAAAGAATGGTTGTTTTTACTAGCCCCCGGTTTTGATTTTTATTCAATCCCGGGGGTTTTTCAATTTTTTTCCAAATTTTTCAGCGACAGATTGTTCCTCTTTATCGACAGAATTAACGTCATGGCAGATTAGGCCTGGATTTCTTGCCAGGCGGCAAAAAATATTCATATCTTAGCCTTGATTTTCAATCGTATCGAATGAAACTTAAGTACAAAATATTAATACACGGGGTCTTCTGGCTGTATATTTTTAACCAGGCCGTATTCCCGTATTTTTTAACCAAGGGCTATGAACATCTGGTCGCTGATCTTGTGATTCATATGCTGACCGGAATGGTGTCATTTTATGCTTTTTATTTTTCTTACAGTTTTCTGTTCAGGCTAAAGAATAAAGCGTTCAGCGTGCTGATCGGAATTGGGCTTGCCGCCCTCATTCTTGCCGTTAGGCTTGGGATGGAATACCCCTTCTGGAAATACATCGTTCACTATGATATGACAAAAATGCCCATGAGCCGGGATTGGATTTTTAATGACATCCGCCTGATCATCATCTTTGTTATTTACAGCCTTCTGATCCGTCTTGCCATCAACTGGTTCGAAAACCAGAAGATGCAGGCCGATTTCCTGAACCAGAAACAGATCAGCGAACTTGCCCTGCTCCGCTCACAAGTCAATCCGCATTTCTTCTTCAACACTTTGAATAACATCTATTCACTGGTATATCAGAAATCAGATGACGCTCCTGAAGCGGTGATGAAATTATCGTCGATCATGCGGTACATGCTATATGACGCAACGACCGACAAAGTGTTGCTTGAAAAAGAAATCGAATACCTGAAAAGTTTTATCGAGCTTGAGAAACTGAGGCTGAGGAACAAGGATTTTGTCTCGCTTGACGTCAGAGGTTCAGCCGAAGGCCAGATGATCGCTCCCATGCTGCTCATTCCCTTTGTCGAGAATGCTTTCAAGCATGCCAGCCGCACTGTACCTGCTCCAGGCATCATTGTTCGCCTGGATGTAAGCCCCGGGAAAATGATATTCGAAGTGAAGAATTTTATCCGTAAAAACCAGAATGCTCCGAAAGACCAGCAGGGCGGTATCGGGCTGAGTAACATCCGCCGGAGACTTGAACTCCTTTATCCGCAGAAACACAGTCTTGAGATAAAGACTGAAGATGATGTATTTAGTATCAAATTAATAATCCTGAACTGATGCAGATCGATTGTATTGCAATAGATGACGAGCCCCTGGCCCTGGATATAATTAAGGATTATTGTTCAAAAGTTTCATTTCTTAACCTGATGAAAACTTTTGATAATGCTGTTGATTCCATTGAATTCATACGTTCAGGTAAGGTACAGCTGATTTTCCTCGACATACAGATGGAAGAACTTTCGGGAATACAGCTTCTCAATTCCCTTCAGAACCCGCCTTTCGTGATCTTCACCACGGCTTATGAGAATTATGCCATCCAGGGATTTGAGCTTGACGTCATTGATTATATGCTGAAACCGATATCATTTGCAAGGTTTCTGAAAGGTGTCAATAAGGTTTACGAGCGTATGCAGCTTGAAAACAATGGGAAGGAAAAGCCCCAGGCCCAGGAGGTCAAAAGCAATGCGGCTTCCTATTTCTTTGTAAAGACCGAAACGCGAATGGAGAGGATTGAATGCCCTGATGTTCTTTACGTTGAAGGCATGGGTGATTACTGGAGGATTGTCACCAAAACGAGAAGGATCATGACCCTGATGAATTCCAAGAAGCTTGAAGAGGTGCTCCATGAACCGCTTTTCTGCAGGGTGCACAAATCATTTTTTGTGGCCCTCGACAAGATCGAATCCATCGAAAGAAACCGTATTAAAATACTCGACAAGTACATTCCCGTAAGCGAGACTTTCAGGAAGAATTTCTTCGACCTGATTGAAAAAAACAAGCTTGCCTGATTTATTTCCTGAACCTTTCAAGCAGCGACTGATCGTCAAATTCCTTGGCCAGGCTCTCAATTGTTGATACCGGCACTTCGAAAAGATCAAGTATCATCAGTGCATCCAGGCAATTGTTGAATTGCGGGTCAACGTTAAAACCAAGGACTTCGGCATTTACGCTAAGGTATTTTTTAAGCAGGATCGGTGTTTTGTACTTTGGGTCGAAATCCTGTATGAAATTGTCAAGCCTCTGAACATCTTTCTCGGTATGCTTCAAAAACAATTCCTTTTCAATCACCCTCCCGGTCCTGGGCCTGAAGGGATTCCTGGGTCTTATGTATTCGGCAAATTCGGAATTGAAATAATTAGCCCTGAGGAATTCGGCACAGAGCGATTTTGCATATGAACTGAATTCATTGCTGATGCTGACTGGTCCGAGTAAATACCTGTAATTTGGATTTTTAAGAAGGAGGTAAAGAATTCCTTTCCATAACAGGAAAAGGGAAAGGATTTTTTTCTGGTATTCCCTGATGATAAAAGATCGTCCAAGTTCAATCGAAACGTTCAGGATGGGTGAAAATCTCCGATTTATCTTAAAGAGGCTGGTGATATAAAACCCCTTGATGCCGAAATTGGTCAGGATCTGGTTTCCCTTCCCAACCCTGTACCCTCCAACAATCTGTTTATCGGAGTCATCCCAGATGAACAGCTGTTCAAAATATGGATCATACCGGTCAGTGTCAATGCTTTTTCCCGTGCCTTCTCCAACTTCCCTGAATGTAATTTCCCTCCTTCTGCCTATTTCCTTCAGTATGACCGGGATCTTGCTGCTTGGTACGCAAAAAACACAGCTTTCCTTAACCCTGAAAAGCAAATGTTCATTCCGGATCCTTTCGATTTCTTCGAGAATGAGGCGGTCGTGGACTGGTTCAGCTATCTTTTCAGGAGTGTTTAATAAAAGCGTATACCTGCTTTTTTCAGATCTGCCGGTAAAACCCAGGGCGTAGGTTTTCATCCTGAGGAACCTGCCGAAATCAGAAATATCTTTAAACTCATCCTGTTCTTCAACTGTCACCGGGGCGCCGATCCTGATTTGCACCTGTTTTCCTTCCTTATTTAACAATTCGGATGGCAATTTCGCTGTACGCAAAACCGGGTGAATAAAGCCGAGAAAGTTAAACTGAAGGCTGTTGTGACCCGAAAAATATACCGGGACAACCGGGATCCTTGCTTTCTTGATAAATTTTAACATAGAATGTTGCCATTCTCTGTCGGTAATCGCACGGTGTTTAAGTTTGTAACTGCTCACTTCGCCTGAAGGGAAGAACCCCATCGGATGACCATTTGAAAGATGGATAAGAGCATCTTTTAATCCCCCGAAACTCGACCTTAAATCCTTATGAGTCTCAAACGGGTTCACACCTATAAAATAGCCTCTCAGCGGAGCTATCTGGGTAAGCAAAAAATTCACGAGAACCTTGTAATCGGACCGCTTCCTGTTTATGAGCGAAATCAGCATGAGGCCGTCGATGCCCCCGTATGCATGGTTCGAAACCGTGATGAAACTGCCGGTTTCAGGCAGGTTTTCCATGTCGTTTTCGGGCACTGTAAAGTTAACTTTCAAATCCCCGAGTATACTTGTGAGGAACTCATCGGGAGGCCGATGTATATGCCTATTGTACATTTTGTTGATCAGGTCCAGCCTGAGGATCCTGAACAATAAACGGGCAAACTTCTCTCCCCCTAATAATTGTAAGCTTTTACTGGCTTTTACCAGATCTTTAGGTGAAACCAGGTCCATATCAAATCAGGATGTAATCCATTTGCTTTTTTGAAAGATCAATTTTTGTTACTCTGATCCTGACCGGATCTCCCAGTTTGTATACATTCCCTCTCCTCTGCCCTATTACCCTGAAATTCTCTTCATCAAGATAATAATAATCATCGTCAAGGTCTCTCAGCTTGATCATGCCTTCGCATTTAGTACCAATAATCTCTGCAAATATTCCCCATTTACTCACACCTGAGATCAGTGCGTCGAACTCCTGTCCTATTTTGTCAAGCATGTACTCGGCCTGCTTGTATTTCACCGAAGCCCTTTCGGCATCTGCCGCCCGCTTTTCCATATCCGAAGCATGCTCGCACTGCATTTCAAGTTCTGCCGCCTGCACTGATGGCTTGTTGTCAAGGTAATCCTGTAAAAGGCGATGAACCATGAGATCGGGATAACGTCGTATGGGAGAGGTAAAATGAGTATAATACGGAAATGCCAGTCCGTAATGCCCGATATTTTTCGTTGTGTAAACGGCTTTGGCCATGGTGCGTATTGCAACACTCTCAACCATGTTCTCGGCCCCCGTTCCTTTAATATCCCTGAACAACTGGTTGAATGAATGAGCCATTGACTTTTTGGTGGATAGCGTAAGTGAAAAGCCCAGGCGTTCGACCAGCTGTGTGAAAACTTCCAGCTTCTCAGGGTTTGGTTTATCATGTACCCTGTAAACAAAGGTCTTTGGCTTAACATCGGGCTTCTGCTTCCCAACCCATTCGGCTACTTTCCTGTTTGCAAGCAGCATGAAATCTTCTATCAGTTTGTTCGCATCCTTCATTTCCCTGATGTAAATGCAAAGCGGACGTCCTTTTTCGTCCAGCCTGAACCTTACCTCCTGTGTCTCAAAATTGAACGAGCCTTTTTTGAACCGCTCTTCCCTCAGCTTCCCTGCAATTCCGTTAAGGACAGAGATCTCACTGGCATACTCTCCCTTTCCGGTTTCAATAATCACCTGTACTTCCTCGTAGGCAAACCTTCTGCAGGAATGGATCACTGTTTTCCCGAACCATTCTCCATAAATTTTACCCTGTTCATCAAATTCAAATACTGCCGAAAAACAAAGCCGGTCTTTGTCGGGCTGCAGTGAACACAGCTGGTTTGAAAGCCTCTCGGGAAGCATGGGAATCGTCCGGTGAACCATGTAAACCGAAGTTCCCCTTTCCACCGCTTCCTTGTCGATCTCGGTTCCCTTCTGAACATAATATGACACATCCGCAATATGAACGCCAACTTCCCAATGCCCGTTGGGAAGCTTTTTAAGCGAAACTGCATCATCAAAATCCTTGGCATCCTCCGGGTCTATCGTTATAGTGAATGTGCTCCTGAAATCTTTTCGCTTCCGAAGCTCCTCCGCGGGAATGCCCTCTGGTATGCGCTCAGCTTCAGCTTCAGCCTTCGCTGAAAATGAAAGTGGGAAGTCGTATTCGGCCAGAATGGCCTGCATCTCCACATGGTTTTCCCCGGGAGTCCCAAGGATCTGTGTAACCCTGCCAAAAGGATTCTGCGAGTGTTTCGGCCATTCCGTTATCTCTGCAATAACTTTCTGCCCGTTCTTGGCACCGTTGAGATCAGGTTTCTGGATGAGGATCTCCACGGGAACCGCTGGATTGTCGGGGATAAGAAATGCGAAATTTTTGCTTGCTTCTATCGTGCCGACAAATTGTTTCTTATGCCTTTTTATGATATCGGTGATCTGACCATCCCTTTTATGCCCTTTCCTTATCGGGAAAAGACTTACTCTCACGGTGTCGCCATGCAGTGCATGATTCGTATTCTCAGCAGCAATAAAAATGTCTTCCGACCCGTCTTCAGGAATAATATAAGCCTTGCCTGTTTGTTTCATGTCAACCCTGCCTGTGATCTCCCTGCTGCTTTCCTTTTTATACCTCTCACTCTCCTTATTGATCTGGTATTTCCCCCGTTTCGACTCAACGAGTTCTTTGCCCATAAAAAGTCGTTCGACCACCAGCCTGACCATATCCCTGCTTGCCCTGTCATCCAGACCCAGATTAGCCGAGATCTGCTTATAATTGAAACTGCTGAAAGGATTTTCCTGGAAAACCCCGAGTACCGACCTGACCATGTTACTGCTGTCGGTCTTCCTTGCTGTTGCTGGCTTTTTACGCATAATGAAGAGGTTAATGTTTATGTTAGAAATTCCGGGTGAGGAATTGCATCAATTAAGGAACTGGTGTATGCTGTCTGTGGATTCGTAAAAATACGGTCGGCATCAGCTGTTTCAACGATTTGCCCGCTTTTCATTACAATTATCCTGTCGGCCATATATTTCACCACCGCCAGGTCATGGGAAATGAAAATATAAGTAAGCCCGAATTCGTTTTTCAGGTCATTCAGAAGGTTCAGAACCTGGGCCTGTACAGAAACATCTAGCGCCGAAACAGATTCGTCGCAAATCAACAGCCGGGGCTCCACCGCAAGAGCCCTCGCGATACAGATCCTCTGCCTTTGTCCGCCCGAAAACTCATGAGGGTAACGTTCAAAATGCTCCTCCTGCAGCCCGACTTTTCCCAGAAGTTCAAACACCTTAGCCTTCCTTTCCTTGTCGTTGCCGTGAAGTTTATGCACCTTCATGGGCTCCATGATAGCAGAACCCGCGGTAAGCCTGGGGTTTAACGAAGAATAAGGATCCTGGAATATGATCTGAAGGTGCTTCCTCAGAACTTTCATTTTTTCACGTGAGATCTGAGTAATATCCTCATTACCGAAAAAAATATTTCCTTTGTCAGGAGGTATCAGCTCAAGCACAAGCCTTGCAAGGGTTGTTTTTCCGCTTCCCGATTCCCCGACTATACCCAGTGTCTCACCCCTAAAAACATCGAAACAGACCTTTTCCACCGCTTTTGTACCCGGGAACTGCTTATCCAGGTCCCTCACCTTAAGAACGGGTTCGGATTTATATAATTTCTTTAACCGCTCAGCTCTTTCCTCCCCGGTAATTATTTCCCTTCCGGTTTGCCCTCCACCTTCAATATAGTCCGACACGGTGGGAAGCCTTTTAAGCCTGCTGTCGAGGGGTGGCCTGCACGCAAGCAATCCCCTGGTATACGGATGTTCGGGATTCGAAAACAGCTTCTGGACACTGCCCTGTTCCACAATCTTTCCCTTGTACATTACCAGCACTCTGTCGGCAAAACCTGATACGAGAGAGAGGTCGTGAGTGATGAATAAGATCCCCATCCTTCTTTCCTTTTGAATGAGCTTCAGCAGTTGCAATATGCTTTTCTGAACCGTGACATCAAGGGCCGTCGTAGGCTCATCAGCAATCAGCAGGGCAGGATTGCAGGAAACTGCCATGGCAATCATGACCCTCTGCTTCTGCCCTCCCGATAGCTGGTAAGGATATGATCTGAATATCCGACCGGGCTGCGGCAACTTGACTTCCTCAAGCAATTTCATGGTAGCGTTTACAGCCTCGGCTCCGGGAATATCAAAATGCGCCATAATCCCTTCGCAAATCTGGTACCCGCAGGTCAATACCGGGTTGAGTGAAGTCATTGGCTCCTGGAAAACCATGGCAATATGTTTCCCACGTATTCCCGACATTTCTTTTTCAGAAAGCGACTGAATCTCTGCAGGGCCACGGCCACTGATCCTTAAAACCATCTTCTCAGCGGAAATTATTCCAGGAGGGGCATTGATCAGTTTCATCAGGGATAATGCGGTAACCGACTTCCCCGATCCTGATTCGCCCACAATGGCAAGGGTTTCCGAGGGATACATGTCGAAAGAAATGCCGTCAACTGCAAAAGTCGTTTCTTTCCCCTGCCTGAAACTTACTGTTAAATTATCTACTTCCAGGAGCTTTTCCTGGTTTGCCTGGTCCATCGTAATTAAGGTTGAGATTAAACCATATCAAACCTACGGCAAATTTCACAGAATAATTCATCTGTTAATAAAGTTTTACATATCACTTTTTCGATGTCGGCGGATTAAGTGGTATGTGGACCAATGATTTTCTCGGCCTTATCTTTCCGCGGATCTGCTGCTGTTGCGGTAACTCGCTGTGGAAGCATGAAAAGGTGATCTGTGATCAGTGTCTTTATCACCTTCCCCGTACAAATTTTCATTTATCTCCGGATAATCCGGTGGAGAGGATTTTCAGTGGAAGGGTAGGAATAAAATCTGCCACTTCATTTCTCCTTTTCAATAAGGGAAGCAAGGTCCAGAACATGATGCATGCACTGAAATACAAGGGTAGAAAGGATGTAGGGGTATTCCTTGGTGAGGAATTCGGGAATCAGCTTAAAATTTGCCCCGCCTATTCCCAGATGAAGCTGATCATCCCTGTTCCTCTGCACAGGAAAAAATATCTGAAAAGGGGATATAATCAAAGTGAACAGTTTGCAATCGGACTGTCATCGGCAATGGGGATTCCTCTTTCAACCCGTCATCTTTTCAGAAAAAACGAAACGGAAACCCAGACGCATAAATCCCGGTTTTCAAGATGGAAAAACGTAAAGGATGTGTTCTTTGTTCAGGAAGCTGAAACACTGGCCGGCTCATGCATATTGCTTGTTGATGATGTAATCACGACGGGTGCCACGCTTGAGTCATGTATAGATACCTTGTCGGGGATCCCCTCGGTAAAGGTGTCTGTAGCTACCATCGCCTGGGCAAAGCTCTGATTTATCTCAGCTTTTTTACCACCGCGACCGCCTTTTTATTATGGTTGTGCTTCCCGGATATACTGATACTTTCAGAATAAACAATATAATAACCCATGTCAACCACCCTGCTGTCATCTGATGTTCCGTCCCATATGAAAGTCGCATTCTCTGATGCCGCTGATGGCTCAGCAACTGATTTCACAAGATTTCCTTTGGGGTCGTAAATCCTCACCGAAACAATAGTGCCGGCCTCCACATCGTGGAGACAAATAATCAGAAAATCATCCACCCCATCATTGTCGGGAGAAAAAGACGATCCGCTTAACCCGATCCCGGGTCCTTTAACCGTGTTTACGGCATAATGCGAATTTTCATACCCCGGGCTGGCAAACCCGGATGTCTCCGAAGCGGATTGCCAGTTTGACCTCCTGCCCGAAGGAAGACCGGGATCAAGACGCTCAAGTGATACACCTTCAGTATGAGAAAGGAATTTCAAATGCATGCTACTGCTGTAAAACATCCTGTCAATCTCGGACGAATCCGCAGAATTCAGCAGACATATATGGCCTGAATCAGAATTCATTGAAGGAAAATGCTCAGGGCCGGCAATATTTTCAGGGCATGGTATATAATACCTTGAGCAAAGCCTGGAAGAGTCGGCAGTGATGGCATAATACCCTCCCGGGTAAAGTATCTTTCCCTGTCCAGAAATCAGATAATACCTGTAAACTGAATCGGTCCCGCCCGCAGTACCTGCAATGATTGTTCCAAGGTCAAGAACTTTCTCGGAATTATTAAAGAATTCTATGAACCTGGCTCCCTGTTCGTCAGGATCAAATAAAACCTCATTGATCAGCAGGTCGCCTGCGAGGCAGGGGCCTGGCACATAATAACAGATAAAAACGCCTGAATCAGCCATAATATTTGCTGAATTATCGGAAATATTTCTGATGAATAATGTATCGCAAAATAAGGCGTTTGCCTTCTCATTTATTCTGATGAATACAATATCTGGATCTTGCTCTGAAATATATGCTTTTACCAACATTTCGGGATTGTTTTTCAGCGCAAAATTTGATTTCACCGACAGCTGTGTTGAGTCTATAAATTCACTGCATTTTATCCTGATCGTCAAACTGTCTGAAAAACCAGCCCATAATACTGAAGGCGGAATGGTATCTCTTAGAATATCTCCGGCATAAAAATCATCAAACATGAACTTTGAAGAATTACTTGAAGTATACCTGCAATAAACACCCATCCAGCTTAGCGGAAGTCTGCATTTGTAGGTAAACGATCCATAAGTCGTGAACCGCCTGCCCCCGGAACTGTCGGCCATCATCGTCCAGTTCCCATCCGCATCCAGGCATACTTTTATTCTGAGGGTGTTAACCGGTTTGTTCGTCCTTATCACCGGGTAAGTGAACAAAGGTATCAGGGCGCTTCCGTCCTGCCTGAGCAGGAAGACCGAATCACCCGCCCCCCCGAGCTGAAGGTAGATCGCATCCATGTCTCCGGATATCTCTGCCGATGCTGAACACAGGTACACCCGGGAGTAGTTGTTGAGGGAGGTGTTGAACGACATCCTGACGAAAAACGACCACTCGGTTTCTTCAGAAGGATCAAGAAGTGTAAAAAGGCTGGACGTATCGGCTCCTGATGAATTTAACTGCAGTTGGTTCCTGGAATTAACCGTAAATGCAGCAGTATCTCCGGTCCAGGCAGGATCTGAGGTAAAATTCCCGTCCGAAAAATCATCCTTGACCTGGCAGTGCAGGCAGAAAGGAAGCAAAATAAAAATGATGGTAATAGATCTCATAGAAACATGTTTTTTGTGAATTATCTTCCTCCTTAATCCGCCAAAAATCAAAAAGTGATATACAACAGCTAAAATTCTTGCGTTATCTTTACTGAAATATCAGATTTATGAAGCTTGCTGTAGTCGGGGCAACCGGCCTGGTTGGACGTGAGATTATTAAAGTACTTGGGGAAAGAAATATAAAACCTGATGAATTTTATCCTGTTGCCTCATTGAAATCCAGGGGTTCAAGCCTGGAATTTGCCGGGAAAAGTTACGGCGTTATGGACATTTCGGAAATTCCAGATCTACGGCCCGAAGTGGCCATTTTCAGCGCTGGTGCAGACGTTTCAAGAGAATGGGCCCCCAAATATGCAGCCGCCGGCATACATGTCATTGACAATTCCTCGGCCTGGCGCATGAACAACGATATTCCACTCATCGTTCCCGAAATAAACGCATCGGTCCTGACCAAGTCCCATAAGATCATTGCGAACCCCAATTGTTCAACTATTCAGCTTGTAATGATACTGGCTCCCCTACACCGGAAATATAATATAAAAAGGCTTGTGGCTTCGACATACCAGTCGGTTACCGGAACGGGTTTGCGGGCTGTAAGGCAGCTTGAAAACGAACGTCGGGGGATCAGTGGTGAAATGGCCTACCCGCATCCTATCGATTTCAATCTGTTTCCACATGGAGGTACTTTTCAGCCCAATGGATATACGACCGAAGAAGAAAAGCTTGTGAACGAAACCAGGAAAATCCTGAATGATTACTCAATTCGTATTACAGCCACCGTCGTGAGAGTGCCGGTCGTGGGCGGTCACTCGGAATCGGTCAATATTGAGTTTGAAAAGGATTTTGAAATTGAAGATATCTTCATTCTCCTTGGAAATACCCCGGGAATTGTCGTTCAGGACAAACCTTCCGAAAACCTGTATCCCATGCCCCTGTTCTCCAAAGGCCGTGATGAGGTGTTTGTTGGCAGGATCAGGCGGGATGAAAGCCAGGCCAACTCTCTGAATTTGTGGATAGTCGCAGATAATCTCAGGAAAGGAGCTGCCACCAATGCCGTGCAGATTGCCGAATATCTTTACAGGCATATCCTTTAAACCATTACTCTTACTCTGTTTCGCGGTTTTCTGTTATTTATTTAGCAGTATTTTTAATGTCCGGGATACAGTATTCCGGATAATAGATTGATTTTCCTCAATCGGATAATTGATAAAAAGTGTTCGTATTTTTGTTTTTTGTCAATTCTTTTCCTACTTTTGTCAAACTATATATTGCATTGCATTGATTTTAAACGAACTGACGAATTTTCTCATGAATTTTTCAGCTTTAACCGGCTAAAAATCACCGGTTCAGTTCCTTTGACAGAGAAAAAATGAACGGAAAACCAGTATTTTTTTCGAACTGTGCAGATTGTAACTGCAAATCTTCCATTTTTAAAAGCCTTAACGAAGAAGAGCTTGAGCTGATTAATAAAGGCAGGTTTCATGTAGCCTATAAGTCGGGAGAGATCATTTTCAAACAGGGAACGCCTTCTTCTCATTTTGTTTGTGTTACTTCAGGGTTGGCCAGGCTGTATATTGAAGGGTACGGGAAAAATCTGATCCTTGCCCTGGTAAAACCGATCGATTACATATTCGGCCCGGGAGTATACATTGATAATAAGCATTATTATTCAGCCTCTGCCGTTGAAGATTCCACTGCCTGCCTTGTCGATACCCAGATCTTCAAGAGACTTGTTCGTTCAAATGCCGATTTTGCTGAGGATTTCATCAAACGCATTTCCCAGCAGACACTGTTTAATTTTGAACAGGTAATCAGTCTAACCCAGAAACAAATGCACGGACGGATTGCAGATGCCCTGTTTTACCTCTCTGAGAAAATATATGCTGCAAACCCGTTTACAATGACGATTTCGCGGCAGGACCTCGCCGATATTTCTGGAATGTCAAAGGAAAGCGCAATCAGGATACTCAAAGAATTCAAGGAAGAGGGGATTCTTTCGGTCGATAGTAATATATTTGAGATACTAAGTATCAAGCAATTAAAGCAAATCAGCGAGACAGGCTAAGACAAGATTACCCCTTTTTATGATATCGACCTATATAATCATTGACATATATCAATGAACGATTGAGGCATATCATTTTTTTCAGAAACAAATCTCACCTACCTGTTAAGTTTCTCACAAGATAACTTCAATATTTTTGTCGGGCAAGATTATTGCACCATTGTCTGCTATCATAAATGCATTTATTAATTAACCAAAACTGAAAGAATATGAAAAGATTACTAATGCTTGTTTTATCGGGGATCATGGTTATGGCGGTTTCCGGCTTAATCTTTATCGGTTGCACCAAGGAAGGTCCCCAGGGTCCTGCCGGTGCAAACGGTACTAACGGTAAGGATGCCAACGCAACCTGTACCCTTTGCCACAATTTCGGTGATACCGTTATTGTAAAGATCTTCCAGTATGATGCTTCACAGCATGCAACCGGAAGCACCGTATTTGAAGCTACCCGTACTGCCTGTGCACCCTGCCACAGCCACGAAGGTTTTCTTGATTGCGTTGCCAGCGGCGCTGACACCTCAAACCAGGCATACTACAATGCGGCTCCCATCAACTGCCGTACCTGCCACAGTATCCATACAACTTATACCGACGCTGACTGGGCTCTCAGGACTGTAGCTCCTTATACAGCTCGTTATGACAAATCTGTTACCATTGACCTTACAGTTCCCGGTGCAATGCCAGGCGCTCCCTCCGATGGTACCTCAAACCTTTGCGGTCGTTGCCACCAGGCAAGAAGCGCTGCTCCATGGCCAACCAATCCCAAAGGAACAGACTCTCTTTCAGTAACAAGCACCCGTTGGGGACCGCACCATGGCCCGCAATCACTTATTCTTGCCGGTAAAGGCGCTCTGGAAATGGGAGCAGCAGCATACGGCAGCACAGGTCATAAAAACAAAGCTTCCTGCGGTACCTGCCACCAGGGCCAGGCTCAGGGAGACCTCGTTGGCGGCCACACTCTCTGGATGAACAACGCTGAAGTTGGAGACAATGTTGCAGTTTGCAAAACCTGTCATTCATCGATCGGAAGTACTTTCGACCTTGGTGGAAAACAGACCGAAATTGCAGGCATGTACCAGCGGTTAAAAGTGTTACTTGCTACCAAGAACATTCTTGATACAAACACCATGCTTCTGAAAGGACCCATCTCCGCTGCAAAACCCAAAAAATTCACACAGATCACTCTGTCAGTTTACTGGAACTTCTGTCTGGTTGATGCAGACCGCAGTATGGGTGTACATAACTATAAGTATACATATGACATGCTGAATTCAGGCATCAATTATATGAGTGCTCAATAGTCTTGCATGCTAATTGAGAAAAGGCTTCAGGATCAACAATCCTGAGGCCTTTTTTAATAAAATAGTTATTGAACGCAAGCAAATAATTAACAACAAAATCAGAAAAATGAAAAAGGTTATCAATTTTTTATCCTTATTACTGGTGATATCCGCCTTTATATCCTGCGAATACGCTACAATTGTGCCGGATGTTCCATCGCCAAATGTGCCTGTTTATTATAAGACACAGATTCAGCCCTTCTTTAATGACAAATGCGTGAGTTGTCATAAATCCGGCGGACCCAAACCGGATCTCTCTGCAGCAAATTCGTATCAAAGCCTGATGACAAACAATCTGGTAGTTGCCGGCAATGCCGATAACAGCATCCTTTACCAGAAGATTTCTACCGGATCCATGTCGGGTTTTTCAGATCCGACAAACAACGGTCTGGTAAAGAACTGGATCAACCAGGGTGCATTAGACAATTAATTGTATTAACTTGAATAACATAATGACTATGACAATCAAAAAGTTTACCCTCAGTATATTATTCTTTTTCTCCGGACTGGTTATTGCTTTTGCCCAGGATGCCGCTACTGATTCGGCAGCTGCACCTGCAAAAAAACCTTTGGAAAAAACCCCTTTTGAAAGCGGTATCTTCATGGATTACCAAACTGTGTCAATTCCTCCTGCCCATACCCTTGAGTTCATCCTGCAGCATCGCTTTGGAACCATTCAGCAGAAATGGACAGATATCTTCGGATTATGGGGCGCCTCAAATATCAGGCTGGGCCTGAATTTCAGTGTCACCAAGAACCTTCTCATCGGACTTGGAACGACAAAGAATTACATGGTCCAGGACTTACAGGTAAAATACACTTTCGCACACCAGCGTAAAGGCGGATTCCCTTTGACAATTGCTTATTACGGAAACCTTGGTCTTGATGCAAGAGACAGGAAGGCTTTCGGGCTCGAATATAAATTTGTTGACAGGTTTTCATGGTATCATCAATTTTTGTTCGCCCGCCGCTTCTGTAAAATGTTTTCCATGCAGTTAGGCCTTGCCTACTCACATTTTAACAAGGTTGATTCAACCTCCATGAACGATGTTGCTTCCTTCTCCCTGCTGGGAAGGCTCAAAGTGAGTCCGCAGTCATCAATTATTCTTGCCTTCGAACAGCCGATTGTACTTAATTACGATCCCGCATTTGTTGTAAGGTATCCCAACAAATTTATGACGGTTCAGTCCGGGACTAAACCGTATCAGAACATCAGCCTGGGCTGGGAGATCTCTACCTCTACACATACCTTCCAGATCTTCATGGCAGCTGCTCAAGGCATAGTTCCCCAGTATGTTACGGCCGGGAATACGAATAATTTCTGGAACGGATTCATACTTTTTGGCTTTAACCTGACCCGTTTGTGGAGTTTCTAACGATTTTGCGACAGCTCCTTTTGCCTTTCAATTTTTTCAGGGGGGGGGCAATTAAAATCTGAATAATTAACATATTAAACCTTTAATCAAACAAATACAACTATGAAAACAACACAGAAAATCCTTACAGTAGTGATCACCATGGTGATTGCAGTATTTTTCATTACCGGAAATACGTTTGCACAGGCTAAAAAGCCCTGGAACATTCCCGACAAGGACAAGAATGCAAAAGCCACTGTTAACCTTAAAGATGCAAGTGTAATTGCCAATGGTAAAGAACTTTGGGCAAAACATTGCAAATCCTGCCACGGAAGCAAAGGCCTTGGCGACGGACCAAAAGCAGCATCACTGAAAACCAATCCTGGTGATTTTTCAAGTGCAGCTTTCCAGGGACAGACCGATGGAGAACTTTTCTTCCAGACAAGCAAAGGACGCGATGAAATGCCGGCTTATGAGAAGAAGGTTCCCGAAGCCAACGACCGTTGGGGTTTGGTTGCTTTCATGCGTACAATGAAAAAGTAAGTATTGTGCAATGATGTTATGATAAAAATGGGTGTTTGCGGTAACGTTCTGCAAACACCCATTTATTTTAATTCTCCGATTCCTATATCCTTATTCAACTATTCCCTGCTATGAAATACAGAGCAAATATCCGTCCTGCATGGGTTGTACTTGTTCTTTTACTGTTGTTCGCCATTGCATTCGCCCTGGCAAAAAGATCAGAGTCCGGATTTTCAGCAAAAAACCAGGAGACCACCTCCCCTGTTGAAAAACTGGACATTAAAAAATTTAAAAACAGTGAAACTAATGAACAATGTCTCAGGTGCCACGGCCAGTCAAAATATGCTTATGAAAATGCCGAAAACAAGAAAACAGTTCACAAGAGAATGTACTCCGAGCTGATCATCAAACGTGATGAATTCTATGTTTCAAACCACAAAGGCTTTAAATGCACCGACTGCCATTCTGAAGATTATTCGACTTTCCCTCACCCGGGAAACCTGAGGATGGAATCCAAGGCCAATTGTATTGATTGCCATGGAGGAGACGAAAAATATGCAAAATTCCAGTTTGAAAAAATCGACTCCAATTTTATGGCAAGTGTTCATTCGCAGAAACACAGTGAGGATTTTACCTGCTGGATGTGCCATAATCCGCATACCTATAAAATTAATGCAAGAACGAATGAGAACCTTCAGGAAACCATCACTTATGATAACCTGATTTGCCTCAGCTGCCATAGCGATATTACCAAGTATGAACTGCTGACCGATAAGAAGAAGCCCAACATCCTTGTTAAACATGAATGGCTTCCCAACCAGGCTTCCCATTTCACCCATGTTCGTTGTATTGAATGTCACGCCCAGAATAAAGACACCCTGATCGTTGCACACTTTATTGCCCCAAAGTCAATGGCTGTTAAAAAGTGTGAATCCTGCCATGCAAAGAATTCGATTCTTTATGCATCACTTTTCAAATACCAGATACAGGAGACCATACAGAAAGAAGGATGGTTCAAAGGCTTGTTCCTGAGAGAAACATCCACCATAGGTCCCGACCAGAACAATACCCTCAATATTATCAGCTTTGTGCTTTTCAGCCTCACGGTACTTGTAATCCTGATACATGCTGTTATACGAATCCAAAAATCTCACTAACCATGGAAAATAATCACGAACCATTATACCTCTATCCGGTCTGGATCCGGCTATGGCATATACTCAATGCCCTGCTTTGCCTGATCCTGATCGTTACCGGGCTCAGCATTCAGTTTTCCAATCCGACGATCACGGTGAAATTCAGTGCTGCTGTTGCTATTCACAATGTTGCCGGGGTCTTGCTGTCGATCAACTATGCCCTCTTTTTTCTCGGGAACCTCTTCACAAAAAACGGGGGTTATTACGTCATTGAGGTCAGGGGATTCTTTTCCCGGTTGAAAGAACAGTTTCACCACTATACAATAGGTGTTTTCAAAAAGGAAAAAGCTCCGTTCCCTGTGACTATGGAATCAAAATTTAATCCTCTTCAGCAGTTTTCCTATGTTGCGATAATGTACACAGTTCTTCCTCTTGTCATACTATCAGGAATAGGCCTGTTATATCCTGAGATCACCGTAAACAGTTTAATCGGCATAAGCGGACTTGATTATACCGATCTGCTCCATCTTACAGGTGGCTTCTTTGTTTCAATTTTCATGTGCATCCATATATATTTCTGCACTTTCGGGAAAACAACCCTGAGTAATTTTAAAAGCATTATTAACGGGTATCATTAATCCATCATAATTTTCATTGATCGTGGAAGAAGAACAGACAAACAAACAGAATTCCAGGCGGCAGTTCCTAAAGAAAGGCTTGATTGCCGGGGCCGGGATAGCCGTTGGCGGCGGTGTTCTTAACGCTTATTCCGAAAAGACCGCAGGTGAAAGCGGGGAAAAAGTTAAGGTAATGACCACAAACGGTGAGATCATGGAAGTTGATAAAGCATTGCTTAAACTTCCCAGGGTTTCAACTGCAGAATCTCATAAAGGGATTCCGGGCAAGAAGTTTGTAATGGTTATTGATCTTGGCAAATGCAAAAACGCAAGAAAATGTGTTGAAGCGTGCCAGAGAGGGCACCATCTGCCGAAAAGCCAGGAGTTCATGAAAGTTTACCTGCTCCAGGATTCTGAGAAAACATCCCCCTACTGGTTCCCAAAGCCCTGTTTTCATTGTGATAATCCATTGTGCGTCAGCGTTTGTCCGGTTGGCGCAACGTTTAAGAGAACCGATGGTATCGTCCTGATTGATAATAACCGTTGTATCGGATGCAAGTTCTGCATGACCGGATGTCCTTATTCAACGAGGGTTTTCGCATGGAAACATTACCCCGAATTCGATGAAGATAAAGAACCGTATTCACCTGAAGCCAGCAGTCCGGGCAAGGAAGGGACAGTTTCAAAATGTGATTTCTGCCCCGATTTGATCCGGGTGGGCAAAGTGCCTTACTGTGTTTCTGCATGCCCGATGGGAGTCATTTATTTCGGAGATGTGGATGAGGATACTGTAACAAACGGAACCGAAACATATCAGTTCAGTGAACTGATCCGTGACCGTGCAGGTTACCGTTACCTTGAAGTTCTAGGCACCAGGCCCTGTGTGTATTACCTGCCTCCTGTTGACCGGCAGTTTCCTGTCGATCGCGGGTTTAACGATCTCGATGAGAGTGTGAAAAACAGATATCTGAATACACCTTACGCAAAAAAAAATAAGCTGTAGCCATGGAAAATAATGAGAAAACCTTATTAAAAGAATTTGCCCCTCAGATTGAAAGAACGGGCATTCAGGGCTATGCATGGATCATGTTCCTTGTAGCTGTCATCGGCCTGGGATTTTATGCTTTTATCCAGCAGGTGACTAAGGGGCATGAAGTGACCGGCATGCGCGATAATGTGGTATGGGGAGTATATATTGTCAATTTCATCTTTTTCATGGGCGTAAGCTACGCCGGCGCTTTAATTTCGGGCACTCTTCATCTCTTCAGGACAGCCTGGAGAAAACCCATCATCAGGATGGCGGAGTTCATAACCATTATTTCCCTTCTGATCGGTCCCTGCTATATCCTTCTTTGTATCGGAAGGCTGGATAAGCTTCATTATCTTGTCCTCTTTGGCCGTATCCAGTCACCCATCACCTGGGACGTTATCGCGATCTCAACCGATATCTTCGGCTGCTTTATCTTCCTTTACCTGGCCTTGCTTCGAGATCTTGCTAACATGAGGGATTATGAAGAACTCCAGCTCCCCAGGTGGAGAAAAAAACTCTATAAAGTTCTTGCACTGGGGTACACAGGCACAGAAGAACAGAAGAAAAGACTTGAGAGAGCAACAAATATCATGGCGACCATGGTCATTGCGATCGCAATCATCGTGTATTCGGTGTTGGCCTGGATCTTCAGCGTAACCCTGCAGCCAGGCTGGCATAGCACGATCTTCGGCCCGTATTTCGTTATTGCAGCCGTTTATTCAGGAAGTGCAGTTCTTATCCTGGCAATGTGGTTTTTCAGGAAAGTGTACCACCTTGAAGATTATATCACCAAAAAACATTTTGTATCGGTTGGACTGATAATGCTGGTCCTCGCGGCATTTTTCGGTTATTTTACCTTCAGCGATTACCTTACCAAATGGTATGGGTCCGAAAAGAATGATGAACTTCTTATACAGCTGCTTTTCCACGAATTCTACTGGCCGTTCATCATTTCGAACTATATCGGTGTGCTGCTTCCTCTCCTGGTAGTGGGTATCGCAAAATTCCGTACTATTCCAAACATCACTATCACTGCGGTTGTTGTGGTTATTGCACTCTGGCTCAACCGCTACCTGATCGTTGTTCCAACCCTTCAGTCTCCCTATCTGCCAATACAGGACTCCCGTATCGAATGGAGCATCTACTCGGCAACCTGGGTTGAATGGAGCCTCACTGCTGCCGGGATCGCAATGTTCTGCCTGCTTTTTACCGTGGCTTCGAAATTCATCCCGATTGTCACAGTTTCAGGCAGCATACAGGAAGCAAAACAAGAAGACGTTTTAGTATAAATCATTTCATCAGAAAGATTATGAAAAGTAATTTATACAGCATCATACTCCTGGCCGTTTTATCGGCAATGCTTATTCCATCGATTGGATCAGCCCAGGAAAAAACCGACAGCAGTAAGGTTGCACAGGAGTCGAAGATCACCTTCAATTATCTTTGTACCTCCAACGATTCGGTGAGCCTTTCGGCCAACCTTTTTGTCAAAAAAGAGAATGGTGATCCTTACGGACTGATGAACGCAACCATCGAATTTTTCTGCACACAGGATAACAAGCCTATCCCGCTGGGGACTGCTGTTACAAACCAGGATGGTACAGCCGTGCTTAATGTTGTGATCAGCAAACTCCATCCTGATAAAGATGGCATGATCACTTATCTTGTAAAATTCGCCGGCACACCCAAATACACTGAAGTTTCATCAAACTTCAGTGCTGAACCTGCCAAGCTGAAAATTTCTTTCAATGTGCAGGATTCTCTTCGCTATCTGAATATTACTGCCACCCGCATGGATGCAAAAGACCAGGAAGTTGCCCTTACCAAGGAAACGGTTATATTGTACGTACCACGTCTTTTCAGCCTGCTGAAAATAGGCGAGGTGGCACTGGACGACCAGGGAAAGGCAAGTTTTGAATTCCCGAATGACATTGTGGGTGATACTCTCGGCAATCTCAAAATCATTGCTAAAATCGAGGAGAACGAAAAATACGGGTTTGTACAGGGCACAAACAACATCAACTGGGGTGTTCCAAAACAGTATTACAAGGCCGAAGTCCCTTCACGTGAACTCTGGACTCCAATTGCTCCTTTGTGGATGATTATAACCCTGATCATCATGCTTGCGGGGGTCTGGGCGCATTATGTATATGCAGTCTGGGAATTATACATGATCAAAGCTGCAAGCAAGAAAGATAAACCTTTGCTCTGAGATCCGGCAATTTTTGTAGTTTTGGGCTATGCAAAAAAAGCCCGTTAAATCATCTGCCAGCCATGCCTCTGTAAGTAAAGGGATCCTTTCAGTCAGTGGTTTTACAATCAATGGCATAGTGGTTCATGGGAATCACCTGGGGAGAACCATTGGTTTCCCAACAGCAAATATCCAACCAGCCGATAAAGAAAAAAAGGTATTCCCTCACGGTGTTTTTCTTGTGAATGTACTGCTAGATGACAGGATTTTACAGGGAGTCTGCAACATCGGTTTAAGGCCAACCATAGGAGGAACCCAACTGATCACCGAAGTCAATATTCTTGATTTTTCGGAAGATATCTACGGGAAGGAAATATCCGTTACAATCCTGAAATCCATAAGGAAGGAGAAAAAATTCAGTACCCTTGATGAGCTGGGAAATCAGATCCGCCTTGATAAAGAAAAGGCCAGGCGTTTGTTGTCAATGCTTAACAAGCAGAAGGCTGGTTGAAAACACTCCTTCGGTAGCAAGCCTGGGATTGAGATTCTCTATTTCGACTTTCATCATCCCTTTACTGCTGCAATTAAGCCCCCGTTTCAGAACAAGTTCAATAATACAGGTATCCCCATTTGCTGTCCCTTTGAATGAGCCATTCTTATCCTTTACCTGAAACAGGTATTCTTTGATCCTTTCTTCTCCCGAAGGAGAGTTCAGGACCATGTTCAGGGGAAGCCCTTCATAGGGAAAAGATTTTTTAATTCTCAGAACAAGAATAAAATCATATGATTTTCCTGATTCCGTTACCGGAAATTCAAATTTCAGGATATTGAACCTTGACCAGGATTCGCCGGGAAAAATGATCCGCTTTTCCATGGGTTTTTCCCGGCTGCACGAATACATCAGAACCAAGGCTGAAAGAAATGCGGTAAATATGATTATCAGTGATTTGATTTTAAATTTTATCATAATGTTTCGGAATATTTACTGTGAAAACAGTGCGGTTTTTTGCGGATGAAAATTCGACTTCTCCTCCCATGCTCCTGATGATTCCCCTTACAATTGCAAGGCCTAAACCAGCCCCGCCCGTTTTTGTTGTAAAATTGGGAAGAAAGATCTTTTCAGCAAGTTCATCCGGAATTCCATTCCCGTTATCTTCAATGTCAATTTTATAAAACATCCCGGATTCCCTGATACTGAATATAATCCTTCCGTTCTCCTTGCTGCTGACAGCCTGTGCAGCATTGTTTAAAAGATTGGTAAACACCCTGACAAGTTGTTTCCTGTCGCCGGTTATACGCGTTTGGAATCCTGGTTTTTCGAAACTGATCTGAATATTCTCAATGCCTGAATACAGTTCAATTACAAATGTCATTATCTCTGCAAGGTCAAGTTCTTCATTCATAGGCAAAGGCATTTTTGCGAAATCCGAGAATTCAGTGGCAATTGCCGAAAGCGAGTCAATCTGCTCTGTCATGATCCTCGTAAACCTTTGAAGCCTGGTACTAAAATCACCAGCATTGTCTTCCCATGTTCTCATAAGATGCTGAACACTGAGTTTCATTGGTGTAAGCGGATTTTTGATCTCGTGTGCAACCTGCTTTGCCATTTCCCTCCATGCACTTTCCCGTTCAGACTTTGCCAGCTGGTCGGCGCTGAATGCGAGTTCATCGATCAGCCGATTGTATTCATTGACCAGCCGGCCTATTTCATCCTTGTGGTTCCAAATGATCTTTTCGTTTCTTTTGCCTAACTGGAATCCTTCCATCCTGCTTACCAGTATTCCAAGCGGGGCTGAGAGATATCGCGAAATAGCGAGGGAAACAAATACACTCAGAAGGATGAAAATTATATATAAATTCATGAAAGCAACAAGAAAGTCATTGATTTCTCTTTTCAAATCCTCCTGGTGTGAAAAAAACGGGAGGTTGATATAAGCCAGCAGTTCGTTTTTATCGTTATACAAAGGAAAATAGGCAGATGTATAGTTGTACCGGCCTATTGTTTCATCCTGAAAAAATGCTGATTGCCGGTTCTTTATCAGATCGAGAAACGCCCTGGGGTTCATCCTGTCGGAGATCAGTCCTTCTTCAAAAACCTGTGGCCGGCTAGAAAGCATAAGTTTGCCGTAAGGATAATATACATTAACATCAGTATAAAACATACCCGACAGTCTCTGCAGCTCTTCTTCAAGAACAGGGAGGTCGGATTTCCTGAAATTCTCCTTATCCCCATATCTTTCCTGCATTTCGTTCATCACCGACATCGTTCGCTCACTAAAGGAATCCATATTTTTCAGATTATTCAGCCTGATCAGGAAATACAGTAGAAGACAACCCAGGATCAGGAACGAAACCACGATGATCCCGACATTGGAGATCTGGAACCTGTTTTTCAGTGTAATAAATGAAAATTCCCTGAGAATTTCTGGCTGGAATGCCAGGTTGAGCGCAAAAGCAAGTATTGAAAAAATAATAAATAAATAAGATGCAGGTGAGATAAGGCCGAGAAAGCTGTCATCCTTTTTGCTTAGAATAAGGCTTCTGGTTTTATCCAGCTGGTATCTGTAGTGGTTCATCCCTGGTGACTCGAAAAATCCTGAATCTGCTTTTCCTGATAAAAGCTCCTTAATACTGACTGGATAGGTGAATTTCCCGGATTTGTATACCAATGAGTTCCCCTGGTATAAGGCATATGAATAATTCCCCAGGTCGGGAATATTCATGATCCTTCGATCGATAAGCAATTCAGGATAACCAAGATCCTTTGCCGGGGTTTTTGCTGTGAATTCCATGTAGATTTTTACTTCACCGTTATCAAATTCAGTTTTAAATTCTTCAGGCTGAATGACAGCCAGATAGGTTTCAATACCCGTTCCGTAATCAAGGTGATACAGGTTCGGATTCGCCGATGCTTCTCCCATCCTATCACAAACCTGTTTAAAATACTGTGTACATTCAAAAACATATCCCCGGGGCTGAATCCTCAGCATCTTCCCGGGTGTACATATGGTGATCTGGGCTGTGAACCTGTTCCAGTAGTCTTTTATGAATTCTGATTTTATTCTCTTCACCAGAACTTCTTCCTTGTCGGGAGTAAATTTCCTCACCAGCCCGAGGATCACTGAATCGGTTATAAGTCTGCGTTCCAGTTTGCTGTAAAGGACCTCGGTGATTGGATTTTTTTCAGTAGCAAGCCTGACAGCAATTAGTTTTCGTTCTTCCTTCTCTCTTGCCGACACTGAAAAATTCAGAACAGTTGCTGCAAATATGGCCATCCATGTTACGTTGAAAATGAAGCCAGGGAAAGGTTTAACAGAAGAACTTCTGGTTGAAAAAAACAAAATTCTGGCGAGGTATGCCAATAAGAGAATAGATAGTATTAACGCTGTCGGTAAATCTTTATATAGTAAAATGATGATGAAAACCAGGATTCCTGAGATTACCAGAAAAGCTGTTTTCAAACCAGGCCTGCATTCAGAGATATACTCTCCGGCGATCCTTGAAAGAAAGTAAAATGATAATAACTGCGAAAATAAGATGAGGAGCCCAATAACACTTTGATCCCCGATTTTCGAAATATCTTTCAAATCAAGTGAAAAGGATGAGTTCCTTACAAGGTCATCCAGCCCCAGGCTCACTAATAAATATATTATTAATATAAATATAATTGAAATTCCTGGTATTAAAATTCCCCCCGATTTTGATATTCCCGGCCTTATACCGGCGGTTAGTTTGTATAGTGCCAGGTATGAAATGCCTGCAAGAATGAGGCTGTTCAGCAAATAATCTCCTGCCGAAGGAAGAATTACTGAAGAAGAATAGTAAAGGGGGGAAAAGAAGGATGTTGAATAAAGTACAGATGGGAATCTGCACAATGACTGCACAAGGCGCATCAAAATAGTAACCACAACGAGGAGAGCCAGAAATAAACATGGCCTTTTAGCAAGCCCTGGGATTACCGATAAGCTGAAGTACCAGGCAAGAAAAAAAGCAAGGAAGAATAAAATAAGAAAAAGAGTGAGGATGAAAGAAAACTTATCATATGAGGGAGTGTATGCCGAGAAATCAAGTGAAAACAAAAGGTTTCCATTAACATTTCTGACCGTTGATCCTGAATTCCTGTTTGAGATACTGATATTTCCTTCAATTCCAAAATCCTTCTGGAATGAATTTTCAAGATATTCATTTTCGAAAGAATATTCATGTTTAATAAGTATAAGGCAAACAGAAGCCGAATTCCCGGTTTTATCAAGGATAACTTCGTACCAGCCGTTCCGCAGCTTTTGCAGACTGCTGGTTTTATTCAGCCGTGAAATATTTAATTCTTCAACAGTATTATCGGACCAGGACACAAGGCTGTCATTGATATAATATTGAACAGCCAATCCGTTTTTTGCTATTGTTGGTGATAACCTGTTTCCTTCACCGGGTTGTTCTCTTACATTTGTCCTGAAAAAATTATATTCAAATTTATTTAATGTTTCTTTTGCTGCTATTTCTTTTTGCTGAAGTGTGTTTTGCACTCTTTGTGTAATATCTTCAGGACTGTTTCTTTTTTTAAGTATAAAATCGGCAGAAATCAGGGAAAATAGTAAAAGAACGCCCAGAACAACAGCTCTTGAAGCATAATTAACTGATTTACTGCTGTGTGCCCTTGGTATCATTAGCTTATTTATAACACGTTATCGTTCCTTTTTCGGGGCTAGGTGCCGGCCAGGGGTGATCGTTCATCCAGGGGCTTAATTTTAAGCTGAATCCTTTGAAAGTATATAGATCAAGCTAGAATGTCCCCTACCCTGTTTTCTGGCTGCAAAGTTTGAGTAAGCTCCCTGGATAAAAGCCTTCAGCAGATTGCTTTTTCCATGCATATATTTTTCGCTGATGAGGGAGATATAAAATGAGTCAAGCTTCTGGGGAACAATTTTCAAGATTTTATAATTATGCTTTGATGCAAAATTTTTAAATGCATCTGCATTAAAATGGTAAAGATGTCTTGGAAGGTCGTACGCCGCCCAGAACCGATGAAAATGTTCAGCATCCCAGGAGGCAAAATTCGGTAAAGCAACGACCAGTAAACCACCAGGATTTAATCGTACCTGCAACAAGTTCATCGTTTCATTCAGGTCATGGATATGTTCGAGTACATGCCAAAGTGTTATACAGTCAAAAGTAAATTCCGTCTCAGGAAAATCACTCAGTTTCTCCCGGATTTCGAGGCCATATGATTTTCTTGCAAACTCTCTTGGCTTATCATTTAACTCCACCCCAAAACTATTCGAACCTTTACTCTTGCAATAATTCAAAAACTCACCACTTCCGCAGCCCATATCCAAAATATTTTCACCTTCAGAATATTTTCTGACGATGGAATATTTTTTTTTCAGCATGAAATTTCGTGCAATTGTATAAATTATGGTAAGAATGCTTTTACGTGAAGTATCATGCGAGATATATTCACTTGAATCGTAATACTTCAGAATTTCATTAAAACCCGGTCTTGGATTGGTAATCCTTAGCTTACACTTATCGCATTCGACAACCGAAAATTCCTCCTTCGTAAGGAAGTAATCCTTTGCAGTAAACAAAGTGTTAAGGGATTCGGATTCGCAGGCCGGACAATTTTTTAACAATTCCATAATCGAGGTTCCACGTGAAACAAAATCTATTTTCCCAAGAATATTATGAGAACAGAAATATCAGAAGGATTTACTCCACTGATCCTTGACGCCTGTCCAATTGTTTCTGGTTTTTGCTTTGATAATTTTTCTCTTGCTTCCAGGGTAATTGATTTTATTGAATTATAATCAAGGTTCTCAGGGATTCTGTAATCCTCAAATTTCGAAAGCTTCTCGGCTATTTCTTTTTCTTTCTCAATATATGTCTTGTATTTAATCAGTATCTCGGCTTCGCTAATTTCTTCACTCGTCAGTTTTCCAATCTTGTCAAAGAGATCTCTTATCCTGTTTACGGAAGTATTAAGTTCCAGCAACTTTACTTCGGGCCTTTGAATGATTGTTGTAATTCTCCCTTTTTGCCTTATCCCGTTTAACCCTCTGTCATATAAAAAAGGATTGATCTCTGAAGGTGTAACAGATTCCTTTTGCAATACTTTCCCAATCTGATTAACCTTCCTGTACTTTAATTGCATCCGGGAATACCTGGATTTTTTAGCTAAACCCAGATTATATGATTTTTCGGTCAGCCTCAGATCAGCATTATCCTGTCTCAGCAGTATCCGGTATTCAGCTCTTGAAGTAAACATCCTGTAGGGCTCCTCTGTGCCTTTTGTTATAAGGTCGTCGATAAGGACACCTATATATGCCTCTGATCTCTTCAGTACAAATTCTCTTTCACCTCTTACTCTTAGTGCAGCATTAATTCCCGCCATTAGCCCCTGAGCCGCTGCCTCCTCATAACCAGTTGTTCCATTAATTTGTCCTGCAAAGAACAGATTTGCAACCATCCTTGTTTCAAGATTAAACGTTAATTGTGAAGGCGGAAAATAATCATATTCTATCGCATACCCCGGGCGAAAAAACTTCGCATGTTTAAATCCATCCACTTTCCGCAAAGCCCTGAATTGAATATCCTCCGGCAGAGATGATGAAAAACCATTTACATAATACTCCACAGTGGTCCATCCCTCCGGCTCAATAAAAAGCTGATGCTTATCCTTTGAAGCAAATCGTTCGATTTTGTCTTCTATAGAAGGGCAGTATCTTGGTCCTCTGCCCTTAATCCTTCCATTAAATAAAGGAGAATCAGCGAAACCCTCTTTAAGAATATCATGAGCTTCAATATTTGTATAAGTAAGGTAACAACTTCGTTGGTTCTTTAACTTCCTGGTGGATAAAAAAGAAAATTTTGCAGGATTCTCATCACCCTTTTGTTCTGCCATTAGTGAAAAATCCAGAGATCTCCCATCAACTCTTACTGGAGTCCCGGTTTTCATTCTGTCAGATTGAATCCCCAAAGAATTAAGATTCCCTGTTAGATCCCTTGCTGGTCTCTCACCCATTCTGCCACCCGACAATTGTCTTTTGCCAACATGAATAATACCATTTAGAAAAGTACCATTTGTTAGAATAACTGTTTCAGAATTCAGGCTAAGTCCTAACTGTGTTTTCACTCCAACGGCTTTCTGGTCCTTCACAATAACTTCCGTTACCGTATCCTGCCAAAAATCAAGATTTTTGATTCCTTCTAAAATCCTTCTCCATTCAATGGTATATAAAACCCGGTCATTTTGGGATCTCGGACTCCACATTGCCGGTCCTTTTGACAGGTTGAGCATCCTGAATTGTATCATCGTATTGTCAGCCACAATGCCGGTATAACCGCCTAAAGCGTCAATTTCTCTCACTATCTGTCCTTTTGCAACACCTCCAATCGAAGGGTTACAAGACATCATGGCCAGAGTTGCCATGTTCATAGTTATAAGAAGTGTCCTGGAGCCCATCGAAGCTGCAGCAGCTGCTGCTTCACATCCGGCATGTCCTCCTCCTACAACTATCACGTCGTAATTCATTATTGCAGTATCAACTTCTATTTTCCTGCTCATCCTGGGATACTTATTCAAACACATTGTTTCACGTGAAACAATACAACAAGCAAAATCAATTATACATAAATAAACACAAAATCGCGTTGATCTACAAGGTATTTCAACGCGATCAACTTTAAAAGGTTATCCACGAACTAAAAATTAGCGAGGAACATATCTTCCAGCTTTCTCATTTTTGCTCTTTCCTTAGTTGTTCTGTCATCAAATCCTAATAAATGCAGAATTCCGTGTATTAAAACCCTGTGAAGCTCCGTTTCTATTCCTACTTCAAATATTCCAGCGTTCTCCTCAATTCTTTCAATGCTTATATAAATATCGCCGCTTATTACAAGGTCCTCCTCTGAAAGGTTGAACGTTATAATGTCTGTATAAGTGTCAGTATTTAAATATTTTAAATTAATTTCTCTAAGTTTCTTATCGGAAGTAAAAATAATATTTATCTCGCCATTTATCTTTCCATACCGGCTGATTGCTGAAACAAACCAGGTCTTAAGCCTGGATCTGTCATTAATTCTGAATTTAATCCCTTCTGTAAAAAAATGAATATTCCTATTCATTACCTTTATTTATAGCCGTTGTTTTCTTTACCCAGTATTCTTTTAATTGATTTATCCTGCCAAGTGACTTTTCATAATTCATACTCGACACATAAAATGTCAACGTTATACTTTCTCCTTTTACTGAAATCATAACTTCGTCGGCAAGAGCTTTGACAATAAAAATTTCCTTTGACAGTTTATGCTTTCTTATCTCATGTTCCAGGAAATTCTCCTCATCATTTGAAAAATCCTTACCATTAAACTTAAGTTTAAACGTAAAACCTTTTATTGTCTTTTCGAAAGAAACAACAAGGAAAGTCTCTTTCTTCTCACCTGATAATGAGAGAAGAATATTTGCCGCTTCTGTTGAAGCCAGCAGGATATTTCCAAAATATTCATTATTTATATTGTGATAATCACAAATCTCCTCGATAAACCTTTCGAGTTTGAACATCTCAGCTTTCCCGACTAATGAAAGTTCCCTGTAATCTTTTTTCATACTATTTTCCTATTTTCAAAATATATTCTGATGCCTTAGTTTTGTAATAGTAATTCATTGGCACAGGGGTAAAATTAATAAAATCTCTTCCAGCCCTGTTGTTCTTCTTATACTCAAAATTTGTCTTAGGGTTACTTAAAAGGGTATTTTTCGCTTCCGTCGATTCTCGTCTCTCTTCCTTCTCTCTTTGTTCTTCGGCCTTTTCAGATTCAAGCATTCGTGTAAGTATACGTTGTTGCCGGTTTAAAGTTTCCTGAGAAATCTTCCGGTTAAGAACGTCACGCTCATTCTTTTCCATCTCTTCAATTACAGAATTCAACCCTCCATTATCTTTCAAACCTTTTTCTTTTAAGGCATTCTCATATTCCTGCATCGCCTGCCTGATGGCCTCCTGCTCAGCCACCATTTTAGCAATTTCCCTGCTGTTTCCCTCTTCTTCACTTCGTGTCCGGGGCTTCCCGTCCTTTGACTTGCCTTGTCCCTGTTTCAACATTTCCAGACTTTTACTCATCTGCTCCTGCATCTGTCTCATAGAGTTCATGCTTTTCTTTCCCCCCGGTTTTCCAGGTTTTTTGCATGCTTTCTGTCCGCTCGACATCTTTGCATTATCAATATTTTCGTTCATCTGCTTCAGGGCTTCGTCAAGTAAAACAGCAAGATTGTTCATGCTTGTCATAGTAAACTGCTGACGTGCCATAGCAGTGGGCAAAATTCGTTCGGAAAGCGACTTCTGGGAAGCTACAAGGTTTTCATTTACAGACGCTACTTCTTTCATTATAACACTCTTCATCATAACTTCTCTTCTCGCTATTCTCGTCAGAGTGTCCTCAATAGGTTTAAACTTATCCTTTACCAGCTTCTGATCTTCAACCAGGTCAAGGTATTTTGGGTCATTACGATTAATATTCATTGCACGGTAAATCAGATTCTCCTGCTGAAAAGACAATTTGTTCAGGCTCTGCAGCAGTCTTTTAAGGGCTCCGGCGTCTTCCTCCTGTGTTTCCTCATCCGAAGACTCCTGCATCTTATCAAGCTTTTGGGCAAGATCTTTCATTTTCTCAGAAGTCGATTTCTGGTTCTTTGCGGCATCCTTCATTTTGCCGCTTTTAATCATCTCCTCAGAATTTTTCATATCATTATTAATATCCTCCCTTTCTTCCTTTGTGCTGTTAATGTCAGGTTGACTTTCAAGGTCCTTTTCAATCTTAGCGAGATTTTCAAGTGACTTGTTCAAACTGTCATACTTTTGTTGGATCATATTCTGCTCCTCTCCGACCTTAGCCGGTTCTTTGCTCTTTTCAGCGTTCTCCTGTGAAAGTTTTCTCTGTTCCTCGGCCAATTTCTTTATTTCGTTCGTAGTCTGTTCCAGTTTTCTTTCAAAATCAATCTGTTTAAACAACTGAAGATTTCTATCAAGTTCCTTTTCCAGGTTTTCATTCATCTCTTTTACTTTAGGTAAAAGGTCATTTATTTTATTCTTATCCAGTTGGTTAAGCATGTTCTTCATCTCCTGGACCATCTTCTTCATTTCCTCGGTAAGCAACTGATTTGCAAGTTCATTCAGGGCCTTTTGCTTGTTAATTATTCGTTCGCTTGTATTAAGATAAAGTTCTTCATTTCGAATATTTTCTTCATTCTTTTTCCTAATACCTTCAACCTGCTCCTGAATGTTCTCATTGGATTTGATTACATCCTCGATCTTCTTCTTTTCCTTCCATGAAACATCAGACTGCTCAACCATTCTTCTGGATAATTCCTCAAGGTCCTTTTTAATCTCCTTTGAATCGGAAAGGCTCTTATTCAGCTCCTTTTTAACATTTTCAGAGCTGCTATTCATAGCACGGGTGATTTGCTCAAGAGTCGGTATTTCATATTTAAACAGTTGTGAGCGCGTTGACTTTGAGCCGTTAATTCCGTCGTTATCCCACACTTCAAAATAACAGCCATACTGATCCCCGGGCGCCATCCTGAGCGTATCCAGCTTCAGTGCATAAAAGTATACCTGGGAAGGGTTTTTTGTATCAATTCGGATGATCTCGTTAAACAACGGCTTAAAAACACTATCATTAAACGATTTTGACGACATATGGAACATCAGTTTGCTGAAACCATAGTCATCCTTAATGATACCCTGAAAAAATAACCTCGGGTTTCCTGCAGAGTCCTTCGTTTCGCTCAGGCTTATTTCAGGAAAAGCATCTTTTATCACCCTGATCGTATAGTATAGCGAATCCCTTATGGTTGTATAATTATTATTTTGAATTATCGAATAATCCGTTTGAGCTAAAAATTTTCGGGTATACCTGAAAACATTGCTGTTATTATGGCTTAACATGATATCACCGTCAGAGAACCTGAATTTGATATCCGTAACGTCCCGGGTAAAAACCGACCAGGAAATTTTTGTTCCCTCAGGTATCAGAAAATCACCCACATTTTCAAGAGCCTCATTCTGCTTTCCGGTATATAAAGGATATTCCAGAGATGCACTGAAATTCAAAACGATGGGTTTTGGGTAAACCTCAATGGTATATACGCTCGTTTCCCTGTCATCAGCAACCAGTGTGAACTTCGTTTCTTTCTGTAGTGATTTAAAGGTATAATTGAACCTGAATTTACTCTCACGCTTTAAACCCATTTCTGATCCTGATGTCCTGATAAAAACTTCTTCAGGAATCTCACTTCCTGCGACTTCGACTCTCAGAGTAAAGTCATCCTGTTGCATGGCTTTTAGCTCTTTATTAAGAATCAACAGCCTGAAAGGAGAGGGGGGCGAAAAACGGTTCCTGTAGTGAATCAGCCTCCTTGCGGGCTCCGAAACAATAGAAGGCGCTATCATTAGTAATACCAACAGGATCAAGAGAGGCGGAAGCGCATACTTCAAATACTTTACATTCTTCCTGAGATTAATGACATCAGCAAACGGAACAGGCCTGATAGCTCTTATCCTTTGTTCAATACTGGCAATTAAAAGATCAATATTCTCGTCTCCCAGACTCTTCTGTTCAATAAGCTGTAAAGTATTCAGCAGTTTATCCCCGATGTCAGCAAAGTGTTTACCAATAATAGTAGCTGCTTGCTCATGACTGAGAGTTCTACCAATCCTCAGGTATTTAAGCAGCGGATTTATAATGAAAAATCCAAGGCAGTAAAAGCTCCCGGCTATATAAAAATAAAACATTATAACCCTTGCCAGAGGAGGGAAATAACTAAAATACTCCAGAAGTATCTCGATCAGGAACAGGCTGAGAAGTACGCCAACACTGATCAGAATTCCTCTGACAACTTTGTTCTTATAATATTTACCAGTAAACTCATTAAGTTTACTGATCAGAATGTTCTCCTGGTTCATGAAGTAAATACCCCTCCGTGCTCTTACCAGCCTGGCAATTGATATTTCATCAGGTTCAAACGATCAATCACCCTCTTTTATTTCCGGTTTTGCAAAGTTACTAAATTGCTTGCCTTACAGTATATAACCTTAACTTTGCAATCCAAATACCTGCACATCCTATGGAAACAAAAGGAATCCGCGTTCGTTTTGCCCCAAGCCCTACAGGTCCCCTGCACCTGGGAGGTGTAAGAACTGCATTGTACAACTACCTTTTTGCGAAAAAGCATAACGGCAGTTTTATCCTCAGGATTGAAGATACCGATCAGAACCGGTTTGTCCCCGGTGCCGAGGAATATATTATTAAATCTCTTAAATGGTGCGGCATCGAATTTGATGAAGATGTGATCAAAGGCGGAAAGTATGCCCCTTACCGTCAGTCGGACCGTTCGGCAATCTACAAAGAGTACGTTAAACTCCTCCTCGACAACGGCCATGCATATATTGCTTTTGATACCGCCGAAGAACTTGAGGATGCAAGAACGAAGATCTCAAACACCCATGAACAATTCCAGTATGGTATCAAAACCAGGCTTCAGATGAAAAATAGCCTTTCCCTGTCGGCGGATGAGGTTAAATCGAGGATCGACAGGGGAGACCGCTATGTGATCCGCATACTTATACCCGAAAATCAGACCGTTCATTTTCATGATCTTGTCAGGGGAGAAGTGAAAGTGAATACAGAGATGCTCGATGATAAAGTCCTTTTCAAATCCGACGGGCTGCCTACCTACCACCTGGCTAATGTGGTTGATGATTACCTGATGAAAATCTCACACGTAATCAGGGGAGAAGAATGGCTGCCTTCGGCTCCCATGCATCTTCTTTTGTACAGGTTTTTCGGCTGGGAAGAGAATATGCCTAAGTTTGCTCACTTACCCCTTATACTAAAACCCGATGGCAACGGCAAACTAAGCAAGCGCGACGGGGATCGTCTCGGGTTCCCTGTTTTTCCGATTGCATGGATAGACCCTGCAACATCGGAAATATACCGTGGATATCGTGAAGACGGGTATCTTCCAGAAGCCTTTATTAATATGCTTGCCCTCCTGGGATGGAACCCCGGAACGGAACAGGAAATATTCACCATTCCGGAACTGGCAGAGGCTTTCTCGATTGACAGGATCAATAAATCAGGAGCGAAATATGACCCTGCAAAAGCGCGCTGGTTTAACCATAAATATATACAGCAAAAAACAGATAGCGAGTTATTTACCTTCCTGGAGCCGGATCTCCGGTCAAACCATATCACTGCTCATCCTGATTATGTTATGAAAGTCATCGCCCTGATCAGGGAGAGAGTTGAACTACTGCCCGATATCTGGAAGAATGCTGTTATTTTCTTCAGGGCCCCAGAAACATATGACCCTGCAGTGAAACAAAAGATCTGGAATGAAAACACCGCACTCCTTATCAGTGAATTTGTCCGGGTCGTCGAAGGTGTAGAAGTTTTTGATAACGAGAACCTTCATAAAGTTGTTACGGAATTTACAGCTGCACAGAACATTAAAACCGGACAGCTTATGAATCCACTTCGTTTGCTGGTGGTCGGTTCAAACCAGGGTCCGGGAATGATGGATATTGCCGTGTTGTTAGGTAAGGAAGAATTTCTCGAAAGATTATCTAAGGGAATAAAAAATATTTAACCTGTTCATCAATAAGAATATATTTTGTATTTTTGTAAAAAATAAGTATTCAAGTTCACAATAGTCTGAATTATTCAAAACCCTAACAAATGAAGAAATATTCTATACTCTTGTTAAGCGTGTTTATGATACTGTTGCTTGCCTGCTCCAAAAAAAGTGATTCGGGCGGTACAGGCGCTCCTCTTGTGTTTACCAGTCTTAATGCTTCCGATACCACCATGGTAGTCAATGGTCTGATCACATTAACGGCCACCGCCAGTGGTGAAGGATTAAGCTATCATTGGGCAGCTTCTTACGGCAGCATTATCGGTGGCGGACAATCAGTGAATTACACGGTTTGCCATGCCGACAAATTCATTGTAAAATGTGATATCAGTGATGCAAACGGAAACACTGTGAGCAAACAACGTATCATTTACGTGCATGAATAGGAAAATTGCGCTGTTCCTGCTTATTTCCCTTCTCCCGATTAAATTTGTTTCTGCTCAGTGCTGTTCTACCGGTAGTCCGGTTGGAGCAACAGTATATGTAGGAGTCCTGGCAAAGAATAACCTGAGGGTTGTCACCTATTTCAGGAACAGTTATTCGAACACTTATTACCAGGGCGACAGTAAAACCGACGAAAATGTTCCCCTGAAGTTCTCGTATTACAATTTTGCCGGATTGGCTTTAAGTTACGGCATAACGAAACGATTAACCGTAGAGGTGGATTTCGGATATTTTTTTAATAAAACACAGGAGTTCAAATACATTGACTATAAAGAAACCGGTTATGGGTTTACCAATGGGGGAGTGGGTGTCAAATACGGGATATTTATCAAACCTTCACGCCAGATTGAACTAACAGCGGGTGCCGGGTTCAGGTATCCTTTCACAACCAAGCCTCAGGAGATCGACGGGGTCCAGCTGGCCAGGGATGTTCAGCCTTCAACCAACGCTTTTGCTGTTAACTGTATGCTGTTTTTCAATAAAGGCTGGCCTTCGGTGGGAATCAGGCTTTTCACATTGAACCGTTTTGAGTATAACTTCGCCGATAAGCAGAAGTATCAGTACGGCAGCGTACTGCTGAATTCAGTATTCTTTTCCAAAAAGATCATACCGTACTTTTTTGGTATTCTGCAGGTACGCGGGGAATACAGGATGCATGACAATGATTATAATGATATTTATGACGGAAGCAGCACACGCCCGAATTCCGGGAATTACATTCTTATCCTTTCACCCCAGCTGAGTTATTCAATTGCAGGAAAATGGAATGTTTCGGTACTTTACGACATTCCTGTTTATAAATTCTACAACGGGAAACAGCTCACACCAAAATACTCGTTTGCCGTAAGCGTTTCACATGATTTTGACCTTAACCGCAAGAAACCCAAAGTTGATATCGAAACTCTTCCGAAATGAGAAAATTCCTGGTTTTTTTGCTACTGATAACCGTTGTCATTTCTTATTCCTGTAAAAAGAAAAGTGATGCTGATGTTTCCAGGCCTCTTCTCATGACTATAAACGTGAGCGGAAGTTATTTTCATCCCATCCTTGGAGGCGTCATTTTCATCTCCGACATGCAGGGCAGGACCCTGGCCGATACTTTGTGTTTGTCTGACGGAACCTATTACTTTTACGGGAAGCCCGGAACTTCTGCCCCCTCCTTCGTTGAAGTTACAACGGTAAAACCTGAGCCTTACTTTCACAGTTTTAACATCTCCATTGAAACCTACACTTATATTCGTCCTTCGGCATGGACCCTTAAAGGGTACAGGGCAGATTCGGTGGGCAAAGTAAACCCGGTGTATCAGAATGTTCCGGCACATACCGATGCTATGCTTATCTCATCCTCGGGATATTCAAACCTCACCTTCAACCCCGGGACTATACCTTTTCCACTATATAAGAGCCCCGATGATATTTATTTTCTTATCCCGACTGCGGATGGCATGAGATACAAGATCTTCAGCGGGGTCCTTGCAAATACTACCGATACCTTCGACCTTTCCTCACTTCGGGTCCCCGGAAAGAATACGATAACATTTCCCGGGCCGGTGCAGTACTATGAATGCAGGATACAGGGTTTCAAAGATGCCGGTTATAACTCTCCAATTCCCCATATGATGGATGAGATCCTTGGAAGCGGAAGTGTTGTGAGCAATTTCGATGTATATTATCCGCCCTCTGAATTCCAGGGATACCATACCGAAATACAGGCTATCGAAGATTATTCATCTCAGCAGACATGGTATTATCATGTTGACGGACCAATCCCTGCTGCTTTCAGGAAGATATCTGCAAGTTTAAACTCAATGGTTCCAACTAATACAAGTCTTCAATTGAGGGCCTCGGGAGAGCTTGATGCTGTTTCAGCTACCTGGGAGTTGTTTCGTCCTTACCAGGGAATAATTGATTGGACAATATACGGTCCGGATACAACGACCTTCATGCAGCTTCCGCAATTAGCCCCTTCTTTGAGCAATCTGCTGCCCTGGCTGAGCAGGGATTCCTTCTCATTTTACAGAACCGGCCTCACCGACCTTGTGAACTGCCAGGGATATGATCAGGTGATCAGGGTATTGTTTGACCCTCTGCATCCTTCGAATATCGATCGTCAGGAATGCAGCAGTCTAAGTATTACTCCCTCTAAAAAATAAATAAAAAACCCAACTAACTGATATTTTGTTAGTTGGGTTTTTACATTGTTGTCCGACTAGGAATCGAACCTAGACTCTTCTGCTCCAGAGGCAGACGTGTTGCCAATTACACCATCGGACAATGCGGCGGCAAAATTACTACTCTTGCAGCAAAAATTCAAATTTATTTAGCATTTTCTTTTTTTACCCAGCTATCTTTTAAAGGAACCACGCAGTTAAAAACAAGATTACCCGCACTTGAATCGAAATCGACACTGTAATATCCGAGGCGCTCAAACTGGTATTTTTGTAAGGGCTGGGAATTCTTTACCGACGGCTCGATATAACCTGGCTTAATCTGAAGGGAATGAGGATTGAGATAATCTTTATACGTTTTCCCTTCCTCTGAAATGTCGGGATTTTCAACTGTGAACAGGCGGTCGTACATCCTGATCTCGGCCCTGACGGCATGCTTTACCGAAACCCAGTGCAGAGTACCTTTGACCTTGCGGTTGCTGTCGGGCATGCCGCTTCTGGTTGCCGGGTCATAAGTACAATGAACCTCGGTGATCTCCCCGCTCACAGGGTCTTTGATTACAGATTCGCATTTTATGATGTATGCCGAACGCAGCCTGACCTCCCTGCCGGGGGCAAGCCTGAAAAATTTATTGGGAGGGTCTACCATAAAATCCTCCCTTTCGATAAATAATTCTTTCGAAAAAGGCACTTTTCTCATCCCTGCTGCCGGGTCTTCTGGATTATTTACGGCATCCATTTCCTCGGTAAGATCATCAGGATAATTATCAAGTATGATTTTCAGCGGATTAAGAACGGCCATCAGCCTTGATGCCTTACGGTTAAGGTCTTCACGGATGCAAAATTCAAGAAGTCCTATGTCGATAATATTATCTCGTTTTGCTACGCCTATGGTGTCTGCAAAATTCCGTATAGCTTCAGGGGTATATCCCCGCCTCCTGAGGCCGCAAATGGTCGGCATGCGGGGATCGTCCCATCCGCTGACTTTCTTTTCCTGTACAAGCTCTAATAGCTTCCTTTTACTCATTATAGTATAACTGAGGTTGAGGCGGGCGAATTCGATCTGGCGGGGGGCATAGATCCCGATCTCCTGGATCAGCCAGTCATATAAAGGACGGTGCACCTCAAATTCGAGTGTGCAGATGGAATGGGTGATATTCTCAATAGAATCGGATTGTCCGTGAGCGAAATCATACATAGGGTATATGCACCAGGCGTTACCGGTACGGTGATGAGATGTATGGAGGATCCTGTAAATCACAGGGTCGCGCATTTGCATATTGGGCGATGCCATATCAATTTTGGCCCTGAGAACCCTGGCTCCGTCAGAGAATTCCCCGGCACGCATTCTTGTGAAGAGATCAATATTCTCCTCAATGGTCCGGGATCTGAAAGGGCTTTCCTTTCCCGGACGGGTAGGGGTGCCGCGGGTTTCACTCATTTCCTCGGCCGTCATGTCGCAAACATAGGCTTTGCCTTTCCTGATCAGCACCAGGGCATACCCGTAAAGTTGTTCAAAATAGTCAGAGGCATAAAACTCCCTGTCCTCCCAGTCAAAACCCAGCCAGTGCACATCTTCCTTGATAGAATCAACATATTCCACATCCTCTTTCACCGGGTTTGTGTCGTCGAATCGAAGGTTGGTCTTTCCATTGTATTTTTTGCCAAGCCCGAAATTCAGGCAGATCGATTTGGCATGTCCAATATGAAGATAGCCGTTCGGTTCAGGCGGAAAGCGCGTATGCACCCTGCTGCCGTTTTTACCGCTGCGAAGATCTTCTTCGATTATTTCCTCTATAAAATTCAGTGATCTTCCTGTAACTTCTTCTTTCGTTTTGTTCTCTTCCATTCTTTCGGGCAATTATTCTCCGGTTTCTTTGAACCGGGCTGCAAAGCTACAGAAAATTAGAAAACCCTGAAGAATTGATAGGATTTTGATAATTTCGCAGGCATTCTCAAACCCGGCAAAAAGGGGTGGAAACAATAAAAAATCATGGGAAAGATCTTACTTGAAGGAATGGAATTCTTTGCTTATCACGGTTGTTTTAAGGAAGAACAGCTGATAGGAACTAAATTCATTGTCGATCTCACAGTTGAAACAGATACAGGGGCGGCTGAAAAAAGTGACAACCTGCATGATACATTGAACTATGTAAGTCTATATCAAGTTGTTAAAACTGAAATGGATCAAAAATCCCACCTCCTCGAACATCTGGCAGGGAGGATTCTTGCATCGATCAAAGAAAAGTTCTCCGAAATCACCTTCCTGGAACTAAAGGTCTCAAAGTTGAACCCGCCGGTAGGAGGGAAGATGAAGCAGATCTCTTTCGAGACAAAATGGTGCAAAGGGGAATGAACTATTTACAATTTACGAAGTCAGAATTACGATTTAATAAGTTAATCGTAATTCGGCAATCGTCAATTTTGAATGAATTCGTAATTCTGACTTCGTAATTCGTAAATCTTTATTACCTTTGCCCTCCCCAATTGACAGGGTATCGTGGCCGAGTGGCTAGGCAGAGGTCTGCAAAACCTCGTACAGCGGTTCGACTCCGCTCGATACCTCAGGAAGAAAAGGCTGTTCCGCTAAAGGTTCAGCCTTTTTTATTTCTCTCTCGGATTGAAAAGGTATTCACTTATCATCACAAGGAACAAGGTGAAAATGCTGCTCATGACCATCCTGAAGAAGGTCCTGAAGAATTCAGAGAACCTGAATGCTTCCAGGTAAAAGAGCACGAAATGATGCACAAGGATAAGGCTTATTGAATAGTAAAGGAACCATTTCATCCCCTGGTTTTTTAATGAAGGGCTGTCCCCGATCAGGGAATCGGGCCCGGATGAGATCCAGCGGATGACATGGGGGCGTGCATAAGCCATGGCCAGGCAGGCCGAGATGTTCAACCCCAGGGTATTTGTAAATATATCAACACCTGCCCCGAGCGCAAAAGAAAGCAGAAGCAGCAATCCGCCAGGTATTTCGAAAGGCAGCAGCAGAATAAAATAAATATAGAAGTACGGATTGATGAATCCCCCCAGGAAAACATTGTTAAGGATCAGCACCTGTAAAAGGATCAGGAGAAAGAACCTCAAGACGTTAAAGAAAACCACTTTTGATGTCGTCATGATCCTGATTTATTCACTTTTAAATGATGCTTTGAGATCTTCTTTTTCCTTTCTCATCAGGTCCAGGACGATTTCGACATAGCCAAGACTATTGAAATCGGTTGAAAAGAGGATTGACCCAAAATTGAAGTTCTCGTCGCTGGCAACGCTATAATCACTGATGGTGCCGATAAGTATGCCCTCTGGAAAGATATCAGAATTTCCGCTGGTTATTATTGTATCTCCCTTCCTGATCTCAACATGCTTGGGTATCTCCTTGACACTACCGTACCTGTAATTCCCCCCCGGCCACTCAATATTTACCAGCTGGTTGTTCTTTTTGAATTTGCCGGAAATCCGGCTGTCTTTGTTCAGCATCGACATGATCCAGCTGAAATGGGGAGAAACGCTGACAACCTGGCCTACGATCCGGTTCCCGATAATCACTCCCATATGGTTCCTCACGCCCTGAAGACTACCTTTGCTGATCATCAGGAAATTATTCCGGTTGCTGGTTGTATTACTGATCACTTTCGCGCTGATGTATCTGTATTGCAGCTGATAAATGGTATCGTTCCTGTAAAATGAATGGGCGTCAGACTTGTAAAAGGCATCGGGGAGGCGGGAATGAAGTCTGGCCATTTCCTCGACCAGGGTCTGGTTTGTCTTCCGCAGTGAAAAATACTCGGAAATATTCCTGAAAGTACTGTTCACCGAGCCTGTGATCGTACTGGAAACCCCGTAAATGGCGGTATTCTGAAAATCGTTGAAATTGAAAAACAGGACCAGGGATACTGTTTCCGTCAACAGGAATAATAAAATAAAATAATTCGTGCGGAGAAATACCAATAAGTTCCGCATATCACGGATTTACTTGATCAGGAAGGTGAATTTATCGAAATTCTTCAGAGCGATACCCGTTCCCCTGGCAACGGCCCTGAGAGGATCTTCAGCAACATGGACCTTCAGTTTGGTTTTCAGGTGCAGCCGTTTATCAAGGCCTCTGAGGAGCGCGCCCCCTCCGGTAAGATAGATGCCGGTTTCAAATATATCCGAAGCCAGCTCGGGTGGGGTCATTTCAAGGGCATTGAGAACAGCAGCTTCGATCTTTGCGACCGATTTATCGAGGCAGTGAGCGATCTCGGCATGGTTTACTATAACTTCCTTTGGTATCCCCGTAAGCAGGTCCCGACCGTGAACTGCATAATCGGGAGGCGGATTGTCAATATCAACCAGGGCTGCCCCGACTTCAATCTTTATCCTTTCAGCGGTTCGTTCCCCGATGTTGATATTATGCTGTTTGCGCAAGTACTCCTCTATGTCGGAATTAAACTCATCCCCGGCGATCCTGATCGACTTGCTGTTCACTATACCACCTAAGGCGATAACTGCGATCTCACTGGTTCCACCGCCGATATCAATAACCATGTTGCCTATGGGCTCAAGCACATCTATGCCGATACCGATAGCGGCAGCCATAGGCTCATGAATAAGCCTTACTTCCTTAGCTCCAGCCTGTTCCGCAGAGTCTTTAACAGCCCTCTCTTCAACTTCGGTGATGCCTGAAGGAATACAGATAACCATTTTCATCGCAGGGGGGAACCAGGATTTGCCGATCTCGATCATCTTGATCATTTCCCTGATCATATGCTCAGCTGCCTGGAAATCGGCAATTACCCCTCCCCTGAGAGGCCTGATTGTTTTGATGTTCTCATGGGTTTTTCCATGCATCATCTGTGCCTTTTTACCAACAGCGATGATCTTTCCCGAGCTTCTTTCTATGGCGACAATAGAGGGTTCATCAACTACCACCTTGTCGTTGTAAATAATAACTGTATTAGCTGTACCGAGATCTATAGCGATTTCCTTGGTGAATAATCCCATTGTTTCTAATGTTTAAAGTGACGAATACCCGTAAATACCATAGCCATGTCATGATCATCACAGAATTTCACCGAATCGGCATCGCGTATCGAACCTCCCGGCTGAATTACCGCTGTAATTCCAGCTTCATATCCAATTTCCACGGAATCGGAAAACGGGAAATAAGCATCAGAGGCCATCACCGCACCTTCCGTATCAAAACCAAAGGTCCTGGCTTTCAGTATGGCCTGTTTCATTGCGTCAATCCTCGAAGTTTGTCCCATTCCGCATCCGATCAGCTGCCTGTTCTTTGAAATAACAATAGTATTGGATTTCAGGTGTTTTACAATTTTATTGGCAAATAACAATTCCGACGTTTCAGTAGTGGAGGGCCTTTTTTTGGTAACGAACTGAAAATCGGATTCAGCCTCCACTTTAAGGTCTTTGTCCTGCTCAAGAATTCCGTTGAGAACCGATTTAAACTGCTTGGAACTGAAAACTAACGGATTTTGCCGCAAAATTATTCTATTTTTCTTTGATTTTAAGGTTTCCAGGGCATTCTTTTCGTATTCGGGAGCAAGAAGTATTTCAAAAAACAATTTGTTCAGTTCATTCGCTGTTTCCGTATCAATTTTGCGGTTCGCAATCACTATTCCACCATAAGCAGACTGGTTGTCGCAGGCCAGGGCGTCAAGGTAAGCATTTTTAATGGTTTCCCTGCTGGCAATTCCGCAAGGATTGGTATGTTTGATGATTGCGACCGTAGGTTCAGAGAATTCAGCGATCAGGGTTATTGCAGCATCGATGTCGACAAGGTTATTATATGAAATTTCCTTCCCGTGAAGTTGATTGAAATTAGCGTTCAGCGGTCCGTAAAAATTACCTTTCTGGTGGGGATTTTCACCATATCTCATTGGTGTTGAACTCACCTGGCTCTGCCTGAAGGCACTGATATTCTCCCCGCGATTGAAATAATTAAAGATCTGTGTGTCATAATGAGACGAAACGTTGAATGCCTGGGCGGCAAAGTGCCTTCTTTCGGCAAGGTTTGTAAAGCCGTTTTTTTCAGCAAGAAGCTTTGATAAAAGCTCATACTGATCAGCCGAAGGGATCACCAGCACATGCCTGTAATTCTTGGCGGCCGCCCTGATCAGAGAAATTCCCCCGATGTCGATCTTCTCAATGATCTCGTCTT
>SESG01009273.1_pt1 | contig 49348 bp, 49 predicted proteins | sample 3171421 | NCBI WGS metagenome assembly SESG01 (sample SAMN10866946, study PRJNA518727) | freshwater metagenome | biome: subpolar coniferous forest; feature: holomictic lake; material: water; isolation source: holomictic Lake 227, 6 m and 8 m depth | place: Canada: near Kenora, Ontario | collected...
CTCAACGAAAGCAGGCAGCAGCATACCCGAAGCCTTATAGAACTTGGAGAAATGGCCTCAGGCGTTGCCCACGAAATCGCGCAACCCATCAACACCATAAGCCTTCTTACCGATAAAATGCTCGAAAAGGCCAAAACTGACAGCCTCGATCTCAAAAACACCGTAACAAGACAAGCAAAAAAAATAGTACAGAACATCGCAAGGATGCAGACTATCGTCGATAACATCCGTCACTTTGCCAGCAAAGAACAAAATTCCGAAACAAAACTCTTCGACTGCAAAGAACCCATATACTCAGCCCTCACCCTCACGTCCGGCAAGTGCACAGAAAAATCAATACAGCTCAATTTCCAATGCGGACCGGAAGAACTCCCGATCAGAGGCAACTTCTATAAAATGGAACAGGTAATCCTCAACCTCATCCGAAATTCCATTGACGCCCTCGAAGAAAAAAGGCAACAGAGCATACAGCCTGAGCGGGAAATGTACATACACCTGCAGGCAAAGCTCCACAAAGAGAGCGTCATTATCAGCGTTGAAGATAACGGCATCGGCATAAGTCAACAAAACATTGACTACATCCTCCAGCCTTTTTTTACAACCAAAGAATCCGGTAAAGGTACCGGACTTGGATTATCGATATCATCACGTATCATCAAAGAAATGCAAGGCCGGTTAAGCATTAACAGCACTCCAATGGAAGGAACCACCGTACAATTGACACTTCCCCTTGTCCAGCACCATGAAAAAGAATAAATGCGTGCCTGCAGATCTGGGATGTCTCACGATTTCTTGACAAATTCCGACTTCAATTGCATTGCTCCGAAGCCATCAATCTTGCAGTCGATATCATGGTCACCATCAATAAGACGAATGTTCCTCACCTTTGTACCGCCCTTGAGCATCGATGACGCACCCTTGACCTTAAGGTCCTTGATCACCGTCACGGAATCACCGTTTTGCAATACATTCCCATTCGCATCCTTCCAGACTCGAATCTCTTCCGAAGCTTCGGTCTCCGATTTGCTCCATTCGTGGGCACACTCAGGACAAGTCAGGATAACTCCAACCTCATAGGTATATTCCGAATTGCATTTTGGGCAGTTTGGCAAATTGCTCATTATGTTCCTCTTTTAAATGTTCCGGCAAAGATTTTTGGACAAAATGATAATCAACCATGAAGGAATTCCCATGATTAATTTTTGAAATAGTATTTAACGTATCTGCATGAATCGAGAATAACACACCAGGGTTTAGTATTCCATGCACAAAAAAAGGACTTACAATCGGGGCTCGATCTCCTCAACTGCAGGTGCATATTTAGCCTGCTCAATAGCCTCACTCCGGATGGAAGCAAGTATTGCCGCAAAAGGGTGGAGTTTATTGCCCTGGATGTTTAGCGGCAGGGACAACGAATGAAAAAGTGTGTTTTCAAGATCCCAGGGCGCATCATGTTCAACCCAGGTAACAAAAGCGTTTTCCTGCAGCCACTGGTCAAGCCATTTTTCACCCTTGTTGGTGAGAGTCAATTTTTTTCCACTGCCAACCCTTCGAAGCGGAAACCCGCTTTTGCCGGCAAGCAGGATGCCGAGTGAACGGCGTAACGTCGACTTGTCAGCATTCCCTTTGTAGTGGTAACGAACCCTTTGTTGCAGGGTTTGATCGGACGCAGCTTTACCTTTTTTATCCGGCGAAATCCCGATATACAGTAACGTCAACCCGTTATGGGTAAGGCAGCCTTCAACCGGAACACCTGGTGGCACCTCTTTAAAAAACCAGGCATAAACCCCGTTTGCCTTGGTGACAGGGCAGGGGTTGGCAATAACTTCATCTCTGGAGTAAAGGTGTTCAGGATTCGAAAAAACGCTTTCCATGGTGTTGTGGTTGTTGGTAACTTCTTGATTGGACTTGAGTTTGTCAGTTTGGTGAAACGTCAGGTTCTTTTTTCCTGAAGTCGATCTTCAGCCATTGATCTTCATAAATGGCCTCAGCCACTCGCATACCCGCAAGAAAAAGAGGCAGTATAACCCCTTTCTGGTAATTGCCAATTCTCAGCGTCAGAGAGTCACCCAGTTGCAGGACATTCGTCTCCATCTTATTGTCGAATGCAAACGGCAGCCGTAGCCTCATGACGTAATGCCCATCGCTGATTTTTGTAATTTTCGAATGCTCTTCGTGATAAAAAATGTCAAGAGGATTTTTATCACCATAGACCACTTCACCCACTTCCTTCAGCATGTCAATTCCCAGAACTTCACGCCGGAAAAGTGGCACCTTTGTAATAGGGATAGGCGCAAAAGAACGTTCAATCTGATCAATATATTTATGCTGGATGCTTTTCCATTCATCCATGTACTTCCCGTCAATATCATCCATAAAAACCCGGTTGATCAGGACCTGGTCAACGGTAATGCCATAAAGGTTAAGGTAGGTGAGCGCCCGCATCGACTCCTTTATAACCATCTTTTCCGGGTTCATAACAAGACGCACGGTTGTTCGAGTCCCGTCCGACAGGAGAGCAATAATACCCTCAACCGAAGTGAACAGGTGCTCAATCTGGTCATAAACCTCAGTTTCCGGCACAAGGTCATGAAGCTTCCCTATTTTTTTTGATAAAGGGCGAATTACAGGCTTGACCACAAATTTTTCAAGAGTCCGAATCATCTTCAGCATCCAGCCGAACGTTTCAGGCAACGAGAGCAGCCGAAGTGTTTCACCGGTCGGAGCGCAGTCAACTACAAGAAGGTCGTACTCTTTAGATTCGCTGTACCGCTTGATATAAGAAAGCGAGAAAAGCTCCTCCATGCCAGGCAACACGCCCATTTCCTCAACATAAATGCCCTTAATGCCTTGCACCTCCATCAAGTGAGCAAAGTGCGCCCTCACAACCTCCCAGTTCAACGTAAGATCACCATAAACGCTGACTTCCTGTCCAAAAAGGTTTTCAGCAATCTTCACTGGAGACGGGCCAAGCTCCAGGTCAAAAGAATCTCCAAGGCTATGCGCCGGATCAGTAGAAATCACAAGCGTTTTAAACCCCATGGATGCAGATTTTACAGCAGTTGCAGCTGCAATGGAGGTTTTACCCACCCCTCCTTTTCCGGTGAAGATAATGGTTCTCATCAAGCAAAACCGTAACGGCAGTTAGAGTTGAAAGACCTTAAAAAAACACACAACGCATTTTGTTCAAAGATAATTCACAGCTCAAGATTTGTCCACGCAGAATATTATTGCCGGGTAGTCCACCACGCATCCCCATAATTGTAAAAAAGCTCTTCACCCTTGCAGATTTTGCGAAGTGCATAGAGAATCATCTCTGGACCGAGTCCTGTATCCTCCCTGTAATAGGCAACGTTCGGTATTGATGAATGATTAAAAAGCATTCCATACCCCATAACCACAAGCCGGTCAGTTTCGGTGTTTCCATAAAAAACGTAGTTGACCAGCTCCCCTCCGATATCACGGTCACTAACCTCAAGTGCAGGACAACGTTCAATAATATCACCCTCCTTGATGTTTGCCGCAGCAAAAGCACCCCGACCGCTTACGCTCGAAGCTCTGATGGCAATTCTCCCTCTTGCAGTTGCAGATGTTTTCTTGGCAAGAAGCACACCTGACACGGTACCGATAAGTAAGCCCAAGAAGAGGACGCCCGAAAGTATAACGAAAAGGTTTTGTTCCATGAAGGTGTTCGGATTGACGATAAGGCTGTTTCAGCTATGTCGCTAAAAGGTAACATTTTCTCTGATTTTAGCGCTGAACGGAAATCAGGGATTGTTTATCGGTATAAAAAGGAATGATAAGCATGATTTATGAGTTTCATAATCTATTGGAATGAATGCTTTTAAACTACAAAAAGGTGCATTGATGCTTGACAACCCTTCTGGTAAAGGTAATCCGCAACCAGTACTTAGAATCAGCAACCTGTCAAAAATCTATATGATGGGCGAAGTCAGGGTCGATGCTCTCAAACATGTATCACTTGATTTTTATTCCGGAGAACTTGCTGTTCTATTGGGAGCCTCCGGAAGTGGAAAATCAACACTTATCAATATTATTGGTGGTCTCGATCTTCCATCTTCAGGCAACCTCTTTTTTCACGGACGTGAAATTACAGCGGCGACTGAAGCTGAATTGACTCTGTACCGCCGCCGCTCCATCGGTTTTGTATTCCAGTTTTACAACTTGATATCCAGTCTTTCAGCGCTCGAAAACGTACAGCTCGTTACCGAAATTGCCGAAAATCCAATGCCGGCAGAAGAAGCGCTCAACCTCGTAGGACTCTCACACCGGCTGAACCATTTTCCGGCCCAGCTGTCCGGAGGAGAACAGCAACGGGTTGCTATTGCCCGGGCAGTGGCCAAGCGCCCCGAACTGCTCCTGTGCGATGAGCCTACCGGTGCACTTGATTTTCAGACAGGAAAACTTGTACTCGATGTCATCGAAAAAGTCAATCGCGAACTGGGAACGACAACGCTCATTATTACCCATAATGCATCAATTGCCGGCATGGCAGACCGGGTAGTACGCCTTCGTAGTGGCGAAGTCTCAGAGGACAGGCGAAACCCAACGCGCCTTTCTCCATCCGAACTTGTCTGGTAGCACCTGCGATGAAGCCGCTTCAGAGAAAACTCCTGCGTGAACTCCTCCGCCTTAAAGGTCAAATGCTGGCCGTGGCCGCTGTTGTTGCCTGCGGTATTTCAGTGTTTGTTTCAATGAGCAACGTTCAGTATTCACTGGAGGCTTCTCGAGCTCGTTATTACAGCAGGTTCCGGTTTGCAGATGTTTTTATGCAGGTCAAGCGGGCACCGGAGTTTTACCTCGAATCGGTAAGCCGAATTCCCGGGGTTGCCTCAGTGAATTCCCGAATTGTGGCAGATGTTACCCTCGATGTACCGGGACTCGATGAGCCGGCAACGGGAAGACTGGTCTCAATTCCCGAATACAGAACGCCCGTACTCAACGATCTTTTTATCAAAAGCGGTCGTTACATTGAGCCGGGAAAACCCGAAGAAGTAGTGGTTAGCAAACCTTTTCTTGAGGCCAATAAACTTACTCCGGGCGACCGGATCAGCGCAGTAATCAACGGCCGCAAAAAAGATCTGCTTATTGTCGGTATGGGTCTATCACCGGAATACATTTATGAAGTCCAGCCGGGCGCTTTTTTCCCCGATAAGCGCAGGTTCGGAATCATCTGGATGAGCCGCAGAGCGCTCGAGTCAGCATTCGATATGAGCGGAGCCTTTAATGATCTCTCCTTGACGCTTGCTCACGGTGTCTCCGAAAAAGATGTCATCATGCAGCTCGACAATCTTTTCAGTCGTTACGGCTCTCTTGGCGCCTTCGGACGCAGCGAGCAGCTGTCAGACCGCTTCATCGCCGACGAGATCAAACAGGTCGGAATTCAGATTACGTTTCTGCCGGCAGTATTTCTTGCTGTTGCGGTTTTTCTTCTGAACATAGTCCTTCGTCGACTTGTAGCAACACAACGCGACCAGATTGCCGTACTCAAAGCTGTAGGGTACTCCAACGAAGATGTCGGACTCCACTATCTTGGTTTTGCCATGATCCCTACTGCTGTAGGTTCAGTTGTAGGAACGTTGCTTGGTGCCTGGCTAGGCAAAGGTCTCATGAATATGTATGCCGATTTTTATAATTTTGCCGAACTGGTCTATACATTTCGCTTCGAAAATGTTGCCCTGTCGGTTCTCTTAAGTTTTGCAGCAGCCTTCTTTGGTGCCCTCGGCGCCGTCCGAAAGGCGGTGATTCTTCCCCCGGCCGAAGCAATGCGTCCCGATTCACCTGTTCTTTATAAGCCCGGCTTTCTTGACAGCGAAGCATTCCGGAAAAAAATGCCGGTATCCGTCAGGATCATTGTCCGAAACCTTGAACGCCGGCCATGGAAAGCCGCACTTTCGGTACTCATGATCTCTCTTGCGGTTGCCATTCTCATAGCAGGCCGCTATACCTACGATTCGCTCGATCGTATGGTTCAGGTCGAATTTACCGAGAAACATCGGGAGGATGTCACTCTTATCTTTAATGACCCCAAACCGCCCTCGGTATCCTATAATCTTGCATCGCTAAGCGGGGTGCTCGAACTCGAATATTACCGTGAAGAGCCAGTTGTGATGCGTTTCGGTCATCGCTTCCGTCGTCAGTCAATCAAAGGAATGCGGTCCGCCAGGGGACTCCAGCGTCTGGTAGATAAAAACGGACACCATTTTGACCTTCCTTCCGACGGAATCATGCTGACGTCAGCTTTAGCCACTATTCTTGGCGTCAAGCCCGGTGACAAGCTGCAGATTGAATTCCTTCAGGGTCGACAGCTTCATCGTGAACTTCTTGTAAGTGGCACCATTGACGAATTTCTAGGGCTTTCCGCATATATGAATCTTAATCAGCTGAACCATCTTGCAGGTGATGGGGGAGTAGTGAATGCAGCCTATCTCCGTATTGATAAATCAAAAGCAGGGGAGCTTTATACGACCTTCAAAAAAATGCCGGGAGTAGCAGGTATTATGATGCTTAAAGCCCTGCAAGAAAGCTTTGAAGATCTTATTTCCAAAAGCATGACCACTTCAACGCTCATTCTCACCTCATTTGCCTGTGTCCTTGCATTTGCCGTGGTTTACAACGGAGCGCGAATTTCTCTTTCAGAACGCGCCCGTGAACTCTCCAGTCTCCGGGTTCTGGGAATGTCACAATCCGAAATTTCATTTATACTGCTTGGCGAACAGGCTTTGCTTACCCTGTGTGCCATACCTGTCGGTTTCATGATAGGCATAGCCCTTTGTGCTCTTCTTGCCAGAGCTCTCAGTTCAGAACTTTATCGCCTGCCACTTGTGTTCAGTGCCTTTAACTTTCTGTTTGCCATTGCAGTTATACTTATAGTATCAGCGGTATCAGGTCTCGTTATCAAAAAGCGTCTTGCGGGTCTCGATCTTGTCGAGGTTTTAAAAACCAGGGAATAAATAATGATACTTACCAAAACACAGCGCATCGCGGGCATATCCCTTACGGTAGTGGCTCTTATTCTGTTTTTCGCCTTAAAGCCCTCCGCGCTCCCCGTCGATACCGGCCATGTTACCCGTGGGCCACTGCAGACCACCCTTGAAGCCGAAGGTGTGACCCAGGTAAATGACCGGTTTGTCATTGCCACACCTGTAAACGGAAAACTCATGAGAATATCGCTTGAAGAAGGCGACAGCGTCCGAAAGGGCAGCATACTTGCAGCAGTCCTGCCTCCAGAACTCAACACGCGTGAATATCGTGATGCGTCGGCAAGGGTTGCCTCATCCAGAGCAGTTCTTGGTGAATCAATTGCCCGGCTCGAGAGAGCAGCACTTGGCTTCAGTCAGGCCGAGCGACATGCTGCCCGTTTCCGTAAACTGTTCAGCGAGGGAGCAATAGCAAAAGAAGCAATCGAGGTTGCCGAAAATGAAGCAGGAGTCCTTAAAAAAGAGTTCGAGGCATCCCGTTCAGCTGTCCAGGCAGCCCGTTTCAGCCTTGAGGCCATCCAGGCTCAGATTGACCGGACCATATCAGGCAAGCCGGTAAATGTCTTGTCACCTGTCGACGGCCGAGTGTTGCGGATTCACGAAAAGAGCGAACGGGTTATCCCGGCAGGCTCACCAATTATTGATATCGGTGACCCCTCAGCCATTGAAATAGTAATTGATGTGCTCTCGTCAGACGCCATCAGGGTTAAAGTTGGAAATAAAGTTGCCATCAAGGACTGGGGCGGCGACAGGGACCTGCAGGGAGTGGTGAAAACCATCGCCCCGGGAGCATTTACCAAAGTATCAGCCCTTGGCATCGAAGAAAAAAGAGTGAACATCGTGGCAGTCCTCAAGAAGTACGAGCCCCTGCTGGGCGATAACTTTCGAGTTCAGGCAAAGATTGTGCTCCGTGAAGAACCAAATGTACTGCAGGTACCCGTCAGCAGTCTTTTCAAAGGTCGAAACGACTGGCGCCTTTTTGTTATCGAGCATGACAAAGCAGTTGAGCGAAGCGTTAAAATCGGTATGCGAGGAACATATCAGGCAGAGGTGCTTTCAGGACTCAAAGAAGGAGATAAGGTAGTCGTTCACCCCACCAACGATCTCAAGGATGGAATCAGTGTGACATCACAACAATAACATGCAAACCACGTTTACTGATTCAGATTTTATTATTTTTAAGGGTACGTCAACTCACCTTATGGTAAACCCATAGGCAAAAAGTCTGAAAACTTCTGGTTAACAAAAAGGGAGCAGCTATCAATACTCAACAACACCCTCTGTCAATAATCATTATCGGAGGGGGAGCGGCAGGGATGTCCGCAGCCATAGCAGCTCAGCGGACAGCCGAACGTTCAGGTCTTGATTGTTCAATAACTCTTTTGGAACGAAATACCCATCCCGGCACAAAGATTAGAATATCAGGCGGCGGCAAGTGCAATGTCACCCATCAAGGCACCCCCGCAGAGCTTCTTCAACAAGGATTTCTCCGTATCAACGAACGGCGTTTTTTGCGCAATGCCCTGTTCGGCTTTTCAAGCAGCGATCTACTTGAACTCCTGCACTCTCGAGGTGTCGAAACAGAGGTAAGGCCGGACGGCAAGGTTTTTCCCCTCAGTGGCGATGCCTCGTCCGTAGCGATGGCATTTGAGGAGTTGCTGAAAGAATCGTCAGTTCAACTCGTCACCTCCTGCCGCGTTAAAAGTATAGAGCGAAAGGAAGGCAAGTTTCATACTGCCGCAGAAGGGGCAACATATACTTCTGACGTGGTCATACTTGCCACAGGCGGCGTATCCTACTCAAAAACAGGCACTACCGGTGACGGCCTTGCAATAGCCCGTAAAACAGGTCACAATGTCAAAGTGCCTTCAGTGGCATTAGCTCCTGTCTTTACCATCAAGGCACCTCCATTCACCCTCTCAGGTGTAGCTTTGCGCTCCGTAGCCCTCGTTGCATCCGCTGGAGACCACAGTGTCGAACGGCGCGGAGACCTGCTGTTCACCCATCGCGGTTTCAGCGGGCCCGCTGCATTATCGCTTTCGCGCGATATCGCCGAACTCATTCGTGAGAATGGCGGTGCACTTCTTTTTGCAGATCTTTTTCCCGAACACACTCCCGCCGAGCTCGAAAAACTGCTGCTCAATCACGCAACCAAGCACGGTGCACAAATGGTAAGGAAGTTCCTGCAAATCTGCCCTATAGCTCCAGTCAAGGGAGCATTCAACGATGCACCCCACGGCACAATACCAACAGCCCTTGTAACCTTTATTATTCGTCATGCGCTTATTGATATAGACGTAACCTGGAGCGGACTTCACAAGGAACAACGTCAGTCACTGCTCTCCGTACTGAAGCGGTTTCCCCTCGGCAGTGTCCGCGAAATCCCGCTCGATCAAGGCGAAGTGTCCGCCGGAGGTGTAGACCTTAGCGAAGTCAATCCAAAAACCATGCAATCCAGAGTTGTGCCAGGTCTTTTTTTATGCGGTGAAGTACTCGATTATGCCGGAGAAATAGGTGGTTATAATCTTCAGGCCGCATTCTCCACAGGATGGATGGCCGGTGTGAACGCAACGAAAGCTTCAATCTGCTGACCGAATATCAGGATAAACAAAATTTATGAGTGTCGTTTATCCTGTTTTATTTTATTATATTTTGAGCGAAAGCGGTTATTAATACAATGTAATTCCTTCCACCTCTCCCCGAAGACGACGCTTTCATTTCCCGTCCTGCTCAAATCCAGCAGTATTTTCTTTTTCTAGACATTTACCAGGTTTAAAATAATTCAGCTTCGCTGTGGCTGTAGTTTTTATACGTTGTTTTTGTTTCCCAATACCGAAAAATCAACCAAAAAGAACATACCATGGCCACCCGGCAAATTTGACCAGCTGAACTTATGGTCAAATTTGCCCTTCCTGATACTGATATCATTGAAAAGCTCAAGAGCAATACATTCTAATTATTAAATCACCTTAGCGAGCTAACTGCTTAAACGGATACAGCCGTTAGGTGAACCACATCAGGCAAGTCCACAGGTATATAAGAGTAGGGTTTTATTGAGAAAAGGCTTGAAAAACTATGTAACTCAAGAAAAGCAGGGTCAAGATGAAAATTACGTCATTCGGATGGGTTTTAAAGGCTCATGTATTATGGTTTCGCGTTAAGGGGTACGGGTTGCATATATGCGAAACGCACAGATTTACTCCGTTACTCAGAGAGCAATTACGGGATGCCAAAGCACTGTATATTGGGCCGTTAAAGATCAGGGTATTAACACCTTATAACAATTAAGACATGACAGAAGAAAATGGCTGATTGTTGTTATTGCTTTCAGCATTATTCTTCTTAGGCGCAGTTGCTGTCCTTGGATATGGTGTCTTTACACCTTACAGGTAGCGTTTCTATAACTGTTGAAGAAATGCATCATGCACATCAGGTTATGGCAAAAGCAGAGTATGTGGCTCGTTGCGCTTGCATTTTTAGCCAACTGCACAACAATTTCCCCTTTTAACCAGAAAGCGTATGAGCAGGCAACCTCATTGAAAGTTGAAGCACTTGCTTTAATGGACAAAGCAATCACGCCCTATGCAACACAGAAACAATCGGTAGATGCTTTGAAGCTCAACATGGAAAAGGCATACGAGTATGTAAAAGGCCTCCCGCAAAATGAAGAAACAGCAAATCAGTGGGCCATCATCAAAGACCCGTCCCGTCATTCTTTAGGCGGGTTTCTAAAGCGGTGGGAAGAAAAGTCCACACTCGGCTATACATATATTCAGGAGGCTAAAGGTGAAGTATCTGAAGCTTTTGACTCTGTGATAGGGCTTGAAAGCGGAAAAAAGAAAGCTGATACAGCTCATAAATAACAAAGGAGATGGGTATGGGAACCTTTGACGAGTTCTTAAAAATACTGGAGAGAGACCTTCTTGAATTCGCCGAAAATACCTGGAATACCTATAAGACGGAAGCTCTTCAGGATGGGAATGCATTTGTGCACAAATACAAGGTAGACCTCGAGCGCTGGACAAAGCTGCTTGCCAGTGGCGATTTAACCCGCGACGATTTTGAGTGGCTTGTTAAAGGAAAAAAAGACCTGGCTGAACTTCTTGCACTCAAGCATGCAGGTCTCGCAAAGGTAGTGCTCGATAGTTTTCGCACCGATCTGATCAGCACCATTGTTTCAACCGCTTTCAAGGTCTTCTTATAATCTGACTTCAAGAATATCGCACCACTTGGTTGTATAGCGGGGCGAAAGCCTTTCCTGATGAGGCTTCCAGCATTCGGAGTTTTCAGAAGCCATCCGGACAGCACCCCTGCCATAACGCTGGTTGATGCTGTCCATCACCACCATAAGCTTGTCCTCCCGCTCATGCAGTACAGATTCTTCCTCAGGAAAAAGTGAAAGCGTTGTATTGCGCGACTCTTTCGGCACAATCCCGCTGACAATCACACCGGCCTTTTTATACGTATTACCGTCACGAAATATACCCGCAAGCATCGTCTGTGCCGCCTTCAGAATGGTTATGGAATCCTGCGTAGCAGAGGGCAGGGAAGCTGTTCGTGTTCCCCAGTACCGGTGGCCCGAATCATCGAACGGGCTTGTAGCAATAAACACCGTAAGCATCGAAGCAAGCGAGTTTTCCCTGCGCAGCTTTACAGCGCATTTGCTCGCAAATGTTGCCACAGCCTGTTGCAGTTCCTCCTCGGTGGTAACGTTGCGGCCAAATGACCGGGAGGTACAGATAGTTTGTTTCGCCGGTCTGACCAGCTCCATCTGCAGGCATGACTTGCCGTTCAGCTCAGCCTGAATTCTGGCACCGACAATATGCAGGTACTTGCGAACCCATGAGGATGGTGCATCAGCAAAATCAGCTGCAGTCATTATTCCTTTTGCCTGAAGTAGCTTGCTCCACTGTCGCCCGATTCCCCAGATATCCTCAACCTTGGTTTGTAAAAGTGCGTTCTTGATCTCCTCGGATGTCTTCAGCACGCATACACCGTGATAATCCGGATTCTTTTTGGCGATACGATTGGCAATCTTTGCCAGCGTTTTTGTAGGAGCAATCCCGACGCTGACCGGAATGCCGGTATGCATGCGCACAGTTTTGCGCATCATCAAGGCATAGTCATTCAGGTCGAACCGCGTAAAGCCGGACATGTCTAGAAAAGCCTCATCTATGGAATAGATTTCAATATCAGGAGCAAGCGCGGCGAGAGTCGTCATTACCCGCGAAGACATATCGCCGTACAGGGCATAATTCGACGAAAAAACAGTAACATTATGCTTTCGCAGCAGTGGACGGCACTTAAATTCCGGCGATCCCATCTGGATGCCAAGCGCCTTTGCTTCTTCCGAGCGGGCAATGATACATCCGTCATTGTTCGAAAGCACAATAACGGGATGCTTCCGCAACGCTGGATTGAAAGCACGCTCACAGGAGGCGTAAAAATTATTGCAGTCAACAAGGGCAAACATGGCGGATGGTCTCCAGCCGGGGTTATCTCGGCTTGTGGACAATATAACTTAAGATTCCCCATACCAGAAAGTCGTTCTCTTCTGATATCCTGATCGGCTTGAATTCAGCATTGGCAGGCATAAGGTACACTCCGTCATCCTTCACACAGAGACGTTTCAGGGTAAACTCCCCGTCAAGAAAGCACACAGCAACATCCCCGTCTTTGGGTTCAAGTGCCTTGTCGATAATAAGCAGGTCGCCGTCTTCAATACCGGCGTCAACCATCGAATTGCCTTTCACCCTTGCATAAAACGTAGCTGCAGGGTGCTTGATAAGCTCTTTATTCAAGTCAAGGGAAATTTCCACATACTCTTCAGCAGGCGATGGAAACCCCGCAGCGATTGCCGCGCCCGCAAAAGGCAGCTCAAGCGGTGTTGTATAGTCCGGAGTAAAAAAGTCAAGTACCGGACCCGAATGTATTCTCGTAAACCTCATTGCAATACCTAGGATGTTTCTTCAGAAACGCGTTAGGCCCCTTGTAACATTACCGAGCTCCAAGGGTCCCTTTAAGTTGAAGGTAAGCAATTTCCAAAGCTTTTTTTACTGCTTCACGAACAGGAAAAAGCCGGCTCTTTTGTCGCGGTATTCATTTTTCTGATTTCAAACCTTGTATGTTCAAGGTCAAAGGCAAATTTCGGGTTATCGTGAAAAATTACCCGCTTTTTTTCAAAACGGACTTTCATGGGTATGCTTACCTTACGCTCATCACCACAGACGTTGTTTTTTACTCCAGGATGAAAAAGTTCAGCGGATTGTTCCTTAACCGATACATGCACCGCATGATCCACCGTACAGAGCGCCTCAATTGTGCCGTCTTCGGAAAGCTGGACTGAGTTGATGTCGCCGTGTATGCCGTTCGGTTCGTTATCCCACGACGTTATTATTCCAATAGGTGTTTCAATATCTATTTTTTTCTGGGGTTCGAAAGAACGGATCGCTCCCGATTCGTAAAAAGCAAGACCTTTACGTACAATTATCTCACCCATCGGAGTTGTTACCGAAAGGGTCTGTCCAGGCCATAGCGTTATACTTTTCAGCGCGCCGCTTTCGTAAAACTGCAAGCCGATCAGCTTTGCGGTCAGCGTTCCAACCGGTGAATTAAAAGTGATGTCAGAAGCAAGCGCAAATTCGTTTTTCCACGACCAGAAACCACTGAGTTTGCCATCCAGCGAAAATATTCTTTTGAGGCTTCCGTTTTTATGAAAAGTAACCAGTTCAGCAGGTATAGAGCCGACCGAAGTTTCAAGCATGGTTTGTGACTGCAGCGCAACTGATTTCAAAGAACCGTCTTTATAGAAATACAGAGGCTTTACCGACCGTCGACCCATGTCTTCAGCTTCGTATTGCGGCACAAGGGTACCGTAGGGTGTTTTCAGGCTGTTTGCCTCAGTGACAAGACACCCGTCCATTTTACCGTTCGAAAAAAGGGTCCGGAACTCCACTCCTGATAGATCGCCGTATGGTGTGCTGAAGGTAGACATATTGATACCGGTTTAGTTGAGTCATGTTGACAAGCTTTTCCGCTATTCTATATGCAATAATCATGCCGACAAAAATTATCTTATTTTAAGATTATTTTAAATAATCATTTATCTGGTTTTTGCTTAAAAAAAGAACTACGGTAAAATGATGACAAATTGGTGGGAATCAGGTTGTGTTCTACATTCTGGTAGAAAATAAAACATCCACAGTAGTCATGAAGACTCTATGGATGTTTCGTGAACGGCAGGGAAGTGCTCTACAGGTTTATTTCCGGTAGAGATGCATAGTATTGACAGGTTTGCCCTGCAATTTCAGATAATAGAAAAGCTGAGCCTTGTGTTGGTTAAAATGATCAACCATTTGCAAGAGACGAATCCCAAGGGCTGCCGGTCTTGGGTCCCACGGTGCCGGAGCATCTTTAGAGGCAAGATCCTCCTCACTGCAAAGGTTTACAGAATCAAGAGCAGATTTTTTGTCAGCTGCAAGTTGTGTCAGTGCCTCGTCAAGAGTTGTGACAGTTTTAAGCTTTTCCGCCGGCGGCAGCTTTGCTTCAGTCTTCTTGTCATGCATATCACTATGTGCAGGCATTGCCCATTCTCCGGTAACAAAACCTTTTATTGGCAACCCGCAAGCCTGACCAAGGTGAAAAAGCAACTGTCCCGTAGTCATCCAGTTATTAGTTTCCGACGGTTTCCACGCCAGATCCTCTTCTTTAAGAAGTTTTATAAGACGTTCTGCAACGTTATAAGATTCATTAATCTGTTGCTGTAACAGTTCCTTGAAGTTCATGTTCAATGTATTTAAAGATTTATGTACCCTTTCATGAAGAGCCTGACCATATCCGTAACTTCCGACATGAACTAATAACCGCTATACATCAATAAAAAATTGCAGAAACGAGGTTTTTAGTGTCATCATGGCAACACCGGGCCAACTCATTATTTTAAGGGTTTTTGCTCTTGAATAAATACCTCGTATTGATGGTTAGTTCCATCTGTTTCGAATTGAGTGTAAACACTGAATTGTTGTAATTAGGTCCGCCCATTCCGATTTTGGGGTTGGTCGAAATACCGCATCCCTCAGTGGGCAATCCAAAAAAGTTTTTGTCCATTTTTCCATTACCGTTTTCATCATGGAGAACGCTTATGGCATAGGTTCCATAAGGAATGTTTTCAAAAATAAAGGTATCCTCGGTACTGGTGATTTTTTTAATAAGTGTGGAATAAGAGCGTTCAGGCGTATCAGGGAACCCTTTTTTAGAGGCATAGAGTGATGCGCCAAGCATACCGTTAATGTTCCTTAGATCTTTAATATGTACAATAATGCTGCCGGTCTCTTTGGGATCAACTGATTCCTGAGGAGTATTTTCTGCCAAAAGAGGCAAAGCAAACGCAAAAAAAAGTACAAAGACAAGCGTGACAAATTTTTTCATGGCTTAAAACATGCTTTTCGGTTTTTGAAATCAGCGCAATAACATATCTGTTCTTTTTACGAAGGATATGACCCCAATATCGATATTCCGAAATTCCCCTCCAAGAGCGGAAACCAGGGTAACAGGAAGACCTCATGTTAGATAGAATTTCAAGGTTATCCCTTCGTTACGTATCTTCCCTTCTGCGATAAGGTCTATTAGGTTTGAATATCCTAAGTTACTCGTCCAGATGGTATTGTTTACGGTGAACTGTCATGTGTATACTTTCAAGAGCTTTCTATACCAGGGAAGCTTATCACGTATAAGTCCGGGGAATTGGTGAATATAAAGGATGTTACTCAATCGGTAGCCGTAGAGGTAGGTGTTTTTCAGCAAAAGTACAAACAAGTGCTTCATGCTCAAAATACTCTGGTCGACAAGGTTACAAGGTATGTATTAAGACAGCAGGGAAAACAGATTCGGCCTGTTCTCGTTATGCTATCCGCAAAACTGTGTGGTGGAGTAACTGAGGCAAGCTATCGTGCGGCAATAATGGTCGAGCTACTGCATTCGGCAACGTTGATCCACGACGACGTCGTCGACAGTGCAGAAATGCGTAGAGGACTGCCGTCAATCAATGCCCTCTGGAAAAATAAAATATCAGTACTTATCGGTGACTATCTTCTTTCCAAAGGCCTTTTGTATTCGCTCGAACATAAGGATTATGGTTTTTTACACATGGTTTCCGAAGCAGTACGCCGTATGAGTGAAGGCGAAATTCTGCAGATACAGAAAACCCGCAGTCTTGATATTTCCGAAAAGGATTATTTAAGTGTCATTTCCGATAAAACAGCTTCTCTGATATCTTCGGCCTGTGCTATGGGCGCGATAAGCGCAACAACCGACGAGGATAAAATTGCCGCAATGAAAAGTTATGGAGAGTATCTAGGTCTGGCTTTTCAGATTCGCGACGATCTGCTGGATTACACCGGCGATTCAAAAAAAACCGGCAAACAGATGGGTATTGATATAAAAGACAAAAAAATAACTCTACCCCTCATCTACGCGCTTTCTCATGCTTCAGCATCCGAACAGAAAACTATCCGGTCAATTTTGAAAAGCTCGCGTAAACGAGCTGTTAAAACGAGTGAGGTAATCGCGTTTGTAACCACCAAAGGTGGGCTCGATTACGCTACAGAAGTTGCCGAAGGTTTTGCATCAAAAGCTGTTGCGTCGATTGCCCCATTTCCTGATATTGAGGCTAAAACTTCATTGATACAACTTGTTGATTTTGTTATGAACAGGCAGTATTAGTAATTTTCATAGAGCTTTCGGAAATGGCTCTATGATTTGAACAGAATAAATTGTTTACAGCGAGATGAAAAAAAAAGTAGGTATAATCGTTCTTTTGCTCATCGGGGTTATTGTCATCCTGGACAAGCTCGTGATGCCCTTGTATATATCACAGGGAAATGTCAAAGTTGTCCCTGATGTCCTTAACATGAGATACGAAGAAGCCGCAAAAACGTTAAGTCGTGCGGGTTTGAAGGCCATAAAAAGTTATCACGTCAAATATCTCAGTGGAGTTGATTCCAATATTGTTCTTTCTCAGATGCCCGAAGCCGGAATGGAAGTGAAGCCTGACAGAAACGTCTACCTGGTGGTCAACAAACGCGAAAAACCAAGTTTTCCTATGCCCGATCTTTTAGGCAGACCCGAAATGGATGCTCGCGAGACAGCTGCAAGGATGAATGTAACGCTTCAGAATGTCCAGACCACGACAGTTACCAAACCGGAAGATAATGGAAGGGTGCTGAGCCAGTCAATTCCTGCACAGACCATGGTCAAGTCAGGTACATCAGTTTCTATTATTGTCGGAAGGTATGAGGCAATGCCGGCAGGTACCAAAAAAGTAACGATGCCTGATGTTCTTGGTATGTCTCTTGATCAGGCAAGGCAGGCAGTAGGAGATGCAGGTCTTAAGCTTGGAAAGGTTACAACTGAATATTCCGCCAATCTGGTTCCCAATACGGTAATCAGCCAGAAACCTGCTGTTAATGCGTATGTATCGCCCGATCAACCGGTCGAATTGACCGTGGTAAAATCAGAATAGGTGGGCTCGCTTACCTACTTGTAGTTAGCCTTTTTATACTCCTCCCGAAGGTCTTTGATGCCTGTAGTTCTGTCGTTTCCGTCACTGATGATACCGAAATATTCAAGAATGATGCGCACAACAAGCCATAACCCGGCAAAAAAAATCAGCAGGGATTCAAAGAAGGCGGTGATACTTTTTTTTATCATACTTTTGCGTTAAAAACTAAGAACATATATACAAAAGGCCATTCCTTATGGAATGGCCTTTTGTATATGATTATCAGGTAAAGACTCAGTCAGTAAGGGAATCTTCTGCTTCGTACCAGTCGTCAGAATGTGCACCATGGGCTTTGCCTTTCTGTTCCCACCGGTAGTAAGCCGCAAGTCTTACCTTCTCTTCACGTTCTTCCTCTGTTAGCTCAAGTTTAGCTTTTTTTCTTTTTTTAGAAGCTTTAGGTTCTTCTTCATGCTCAATCTTCTTTGCCATTTGGGTTTCAGTTTTTGTTAATTAATACAACAACTCCATACACGAATATTATATAATTCTTATGAAGAAAAAAAATAATCCAGCAGCTTGATTACCCGTTTAAAGTCTTTTTTTAATGTTGAATGCGTTTGCCAAGAGCGCTGAAGGTAATAACAAGAAGAATAGTGATAGCTTCAATCATCATAAAAATATCTTTTGGTATATAAGCATTCACCGTAAGCCCTCCATATTCAAGAATCCCAAAAAAGAAAGCGGAAAGGAGAATCCATAAAGGGTGAGCACCCGCAAGAAGTGCTACAGCGATGCCTGTAAATCCCATACCTCCGGTCATTCCTGCTTCATAGAAGTGTTTATGACCAAGCACGATGTTAGCAGCACCCAAACCTGCAGCAGCGCCACCGATACCCATAGCCGCGAGCATATGCATACCGGCATGTATCCCTCCGTATCTGGCAGCATCCGGCTGCAGGCCGGTAGCCCGCATTTCATAACCAAACCTTGATCTGAAAAGTATAACCCAGAAAAGAAGTGCTATACAAGGAGCAAGGAGGGTACTCAGGTTTACCGGAGATTTTGCAAATATTCCTGTAATGGTACTCCATGCCGGAATTGTTGCAGAGTCAATGACTGGTGCAGTATGCACCGTTGAAGGCATTGCAAAATGGTAGGTCAGCATATATCCCGTAATACCCTGCGCAATAAAATTCAGCATGATTGTTGCAATGACCTCATTGACCCCAAATCGTACTTTCAGCACTCCGGCCACCAGTGCCCAGCATGCACCAGCCGCCATTGCGGCAAGAATACAGATGGGAATAGCAGCAAATGAGGAAAGTGTAGCAGGCAACATGGCACCAGTCATTGCAGCAGCAAAACTGCCCATCTGAAGCTGGCCTTCAGCACCGATATTAAACAGCTTGACTTGAAAAGGCAAGGCCACAGCAAGGCCGACAAAAATAAGCGAACTCATCCTGAAAAGCACCTGCCCGATTCCATATCCTGAGCCGAGGGTAGCGTACAGCATTTTCTGGAAAATCATGATTGGATCTCTGCCGGCGATCAGAATAATCAGGCTGCTGACAGCAAGAGCAGAAAGAATCGACAGCACGGGTATGAGAAACTGAGCACTTTTTCGAGTCATGGTCGAAGGGTTGTTCAGGTGATATAGAGACCAATCTCTTTTTTGAACTCAAGTTCCGAATTCCTTTTGAGAGCAACTTCCTCATGAGCAAACTCGTGAAGAAGGTTTCCTTTGTAGAGACAGCCTATCCGGGTTGAAAGTGCAATTATTTCTTCCAGTTCGGAAGAAATAAGCAAAATGGCGATACCCTTGCTCCGGGCATCAATAATTTTATGGTGAATCGTTTCAATAGCTCCAATATCAACTCCTCGAGTAGGCTGTGCAAGAATTAACAGAGAAATATCCGGTCGGCTGAGTTCCCGGGCCAGAACAATCTTCTGCTGATTTCCCCCCGATAGAGAGCTTAAGGGTTGGCTTGAAGGCGAGGTGCATTTTATATCATATTCGGCTACCTTTTCCAGAGCATACCTCTGCAAGCTTTCCTCATCAAATCCGATTCCCCGGTGAAAAGATTGCTCCCGATGTCTTCCGAACAGAAGGTTTTCTGAAACCGTAAAGTCAACAATAACAGCATGACGCAACCTGTTTTCGGGCGTGAGCGAAATCCCCATACTGGTTATTTCAGCAGGGTTTTTACCGAAAAGCGATTGCCCTTTCAGTGTTACTTCACCGGAGAGGACTGTTCCGTCCGGTGTAAGACCATAAAGAACCTGAAGCAGTTCAGCCTGCCCATTGCCTTCGACCCCTGCAATACCATAAATTTCTCCGGCCCTGACGTTAAGATTCAGATGTCGAAGTTTTTCTTCGCCTCGTTGAGTACTGTATCCTAGATCTTTGATGTTAAGAATGGCTTCACCAGCAGATTGCGGCGGATTTGTCACCCTTAACAGGACACTTCGCCCAACCATCATCATGGCCAGTTCAGGCTTTGTTACCGACGATGCCGGTACAGTCCCGATTATCTCTCCTTTTCTCATGACGCTGATCGTGTCAGCTACCGAAAGCACTTCATCAAGTTTATGCGTAATGAGGATAATTGTTTTTCCCTTATCCCGAAGGGACTTCAGTGTGGCAAAAAGCTTTTCTGTTTCCAGTGGGGTAAGTACAGCTGTAGGTTCATCAAAAATCATGATAGACGCATTGCGAAAAAGCAGCTTGAGTATCTCAACCCGTTGCTCTTCTCCGACACTGAGGCTCTCTACCAAAGCATCAGGATCAACCTGAAGGCCGAAATCCCGGGAATGAGTTTGTATAAGATCTTTGATACGAGCGTAGGGCAAGCGCTGCAGCAGGCCGGCATGTTCATTGCCAAGCATAATGTTTTCGGCAACAGACAGTGTCGGTATAAGCATAAAATGTTGATGAACCATACCTATGCCGGCACTGATAGCATCCCGGGGAGAAGTATAACGCACCTGGTTACCCTGTATAAAAACCTCTCCCTTGGTCGGCTGCAGCATGCCGTAGATAATTTTCGTCAGCGTGCTTTTTCCAGCTCCGTTTTCACCGACCAACGCATGAATAGTACCCTCCTCAACAGAGAGAGAGATGTTACTGTTAGCAGAAAAGTTTCCAAAACTTTTTGATACACCGCACAAACGGACAGCAACACCCATTACTTGTTGATTTTCAGTGAAATTTATACCCAGCTGAGAACGGTTTTAATTGATTCCTTGCTGTCAAGAGCCATGCGGTAGGCGAGTTCGTACTGGGCAACAGGAAAAACATTGGTAAAAAATTTTTCACTGTCAAGTATTTCATCATTCAGGACCCTGTAAGCATCCCTGATATTGCCAATGGAAGTAATGCCCGAAGCAATTATAGCAGGTTCCTTATGCTGAATAAGGCGGTAATCATAAGCCATGATTTCATAATTGCCCATCAATACTATCTTTGCCTGGTCCTTCATCAGGCGGACAGCCTTTTCAATCAGTAAAATTCTTCCTGTGGTTTCGAAAATAATATCATAAGCATCGTTGAAATCAGGAGTGAAATCGCTGATATCGAGGGCAATATGCTGAGCATGTGAAAGCTGTCCTCTAATGCTGAATGTTTCAACAGCATCGATATTCTGAAAACCTAGAGAGTAAAGATACTCCGATACCATAAGTCCGACCGACCCGAGGCCCAGTATCAGAATTCTTGATGAAGCCTGAAAACAAACTTTTTCAACAGCACTGATAACATAGGCAAGAAGTCCCGTCAGCAGGTCTCTATGAATAGGTTGACGATTGAGAGCAAAAAGATTTTGTCTCGACGTCGGCACGATTTCAGCATGGCATCCAAAATACGGTTCCACACCAGTCCATCGATCACCTTTAAACGCATAGACAAAATCACCCGGAAAAAGGTCGTCTACTCCCGTGCCGGTTGCCATAACCTGACCTATAGACTCGCTTCCAGGCATGATAGGGTAGTGAAATACCCTGTTCGATACCGGCTTGTTGGTTAAAAGAAGGCGGTCAAATCCAGGCGTTATGGTGCTCGCGATAGTTTTCACCAAAACATCTTGAGGACTGTCGGCATGGTATGCCACTGCCTGCAGTTTCAGTTTATTTGCTTTCTGCAAGACAATTGCCTGCGCTTCCCCTTGCATGTTCATAAGTTAAATTACGACTAGAAAATATTGTTACTCAAAGACGGAACAAGGCACTTGCTATCCACGAAATAGCACTGATTACCACCGAACCGGCGATGGCCCACCAGAAACTGTCAATTGAAAAACCCGAGACAATGGAGGCAGACAAAAGCAGCAGAAATGCATTGATAACCAGCAGAAAAAGTCCCAGAGTTACAATGATAAACGGGATTGAAAAAAATACAAGTATCGGCCTCACAACAGCGTTAATCAAGCCAAGAACCAGAGCAACAAGAATAGCGGCTCCAAAGTTTTTAATATGAATACCGCTTAGAATATGCGCAGTAGCATATATAGCAAGGGCATTTACCAGCCACTGGAGCAGAATGTGCATCATCAGGTTCTCCTTCGTTATGTTCACACTTGTCCTTACCGGTAATGTAAGAAAGTGAAATATAATAGACTAATGGAAACCCTTTCACAGGTCTGCACACATATCCATCTATCATTATATAAATAAAAGGCTTAGCTGAAAGGTAAAATTTTGCGGTACCACGGGCAGATTTTCGGTACTGCATATTGTACATATTCTGAACTGTCCCGGCAGTACATAACTAAGAAACCCCGGTTTATCACCGGGGTTTCTTAGTGTTCTCGTCCTTACGTTCAAGCACGATGCTATAATCACTTAGTGCTTCTCTTTGCTTCTGTCATGCCTGCTATGATGTTTGCGCTTCTCAATTTCATGACGACGTCTTTTCTCGGCTTTGCGATGTCTCTTTTCTCTTTCCTTATCGTGACGGCTCATCTGGCGGTCCTCATGCCGATTTGATTCCTCAACACGGGGTCTTGCATCTTCAGCCAGAACATTGGTGTGCGGCATACCAAGGAGCATACCGGCAATTCCAGCTGCAATCCATATTTTTTTACTCATAAACGAAATACTATTAATGATTTTGCATAAGGGGGTTAAAATATATGAAGTTAAACGTCAAATACAGCAACATTCCTGTCTAACTTCAATAGAATTATTTCGAATTCAGTCAGCCCTCAAACTCTCAGTCACAGCACACTTGAACTCCTTCGATATCTTGAAAGTCGGTACCTCTTTTTCAGCAACCACAACCTTCTCACCCGTTCTCGGGTTACGTGCCTGACGAAGACTCTTGTGCCTTATATTGAACGACCCAAACCCCCTGATTTCAATACGCTTTCTGGTTTTCAGCGAATCAATGATGCTTTCAAACAGACAATTTACAGCAGATTCGGTTTCCTCCTGCGTCAAACCTGTCTTCTGAGCAACGGCATTGACGAGATCAGCCTTAGTTGTTGTCATTCCCATGGTAGTGAGTAGTTTATCATTTATAATATTTGTGGAACCCCACAGAACCATGCAACAACATTTGTAGCCAGATAATTCTTAACTGCTTGACATTTTCTACGTGCCCGGCCTTCGCGAAAGGATGCAAACCGCAACTCGATATTTAATTTTTTTTACGAAAAGCAACATTTATTGAAAGAAAATAATCAGGTCCTGCGTAGTAGGTTATAGGAACAGGATCAAAAGTCAGTCTCCCATGTGGACCAAATAAACTAACAACATCTAATTTACACTCTTATGAGAAAGAATCTTATCGCTGGCGTTATCGTTTCACTTGCAATGACCGGAATTTTCGGTGGCGTTTCTTTCGCAGCTGACAAAGCAGCAGCAAAAGACACAAAGGCACCAGCAGCCGCAGCAGCTCCTGCAGCAGCAGCAGCAGCAGAAGCAAAACCTGAAGCAAAAGTAGAGAAGAAAGCAGCAAAGAAAGCTAAGAAGGCTAAGAAAGTTTCTAAGAAGAAAGCTGCTAAGAAAGTAGAAGCTGCTGCTCCAGAAGCAAAGTAAGCTCTTTCTTCATTGAAAATACTGATGGCCCTTGATGCATATGATGACGAGTAGATGATATAAAAGTCGTTGGTAGTTAACAGATAAAAGCCCCTTCGCAAGTCGGGGCTTTTTCTGTGTCAAAAATAAATGTCCACCCTACAACCTTCAAGCTTGAGAACTCCATGAGCGGGCTCCATAACGGTACCAGAAGAACCGCATGTACACAGGCAATCTTATGAGTTCAACCAGGCGAATCGGCAGCAGGCCTATCCTTTATCATTTTCCCGATAGTGTTCGTCTTTGCCTTTTCAGTCTATCCCGGTTTACTGCACCCTCACCTGCCCGGCCTGCTGGCCATATTTTCAAAACAAGGCTGGCTGGTTCTGCTGACGATCGCTTTCGTGCCCTACGGTATTCAGATCATCCGAACTCCATTGCAGGGCAAATAAACACACCTACGATAGCCATCTGTTTTTTTTATATATTTCCACATTCAGGCACATGTGCCCCCAAAAAAAGAAGAGTTGTCTATGCCGATAAACCCGCTTTGCAATATTCCGTTAGAAGAAGAGGACTCAAAACAGATATCAGGCAGCTCGCAGGATCCTCGGCATTCTAGCCTCATTGAATACATGCGTAATGGTTACGCCCACTGCCGTATGACCTACGAAGAGGACGGTTCGGTTGATTTTATACATATTGAGGTAAACGAAGGCTATGAAAGACTGACAGGTCTGAAAAACGTGATTGGTCTTAAACTGAGGGAAGTGTTCCCCGGAATAGACAAGTCAAATCCGGAATTTATCGAAAAACATAGAAAAGTAGTTGAATCAGGTATATCTGATCAGTTTGAAGTATATCTGCAACTCCTTGAAAAATGGTATGATATTACTGTTTATAGTCCTTGGAAAGGGGAAAGTATTGCAATATTTGACGACATTACCCGGCGCAAGGATACTGAAGAGGCCCTGAAACAAAGCGAAGCTCAATTCAAGGGTCTGTTTAAAGGTCATTCCTCAGTTATGCTGGTGATAGATGCCTATACAGGGAATATTACAGACGCCAATCAATCAGCCGCAGCATTTTACGGGTGGTCGATTGATGAGCTCAAGCGGATGAATATTCAGGATATTAATGCTCTTCCTCAAGATATTGTTGAAAGCAATCTAGTAAAATACAGAGATGCCCGGCAATACAGGTTTCATTTTACCCACAGAAAGTCGGATGGTTCAACCTGTCCTGTCGAGGTCTTGTCCAATACCATTGAGGCCAACGGGCGGGTTCTCTATTATTCTATAATTACAGACATTACCGACCGATTGAAGACTGTGGAGGCTCTGAGAAAAAGCGAAGAGCGATTCAGGCTGATGTTCGAAAACCACTCTGCAGTGATGATTCTTCTAGACCCGGAAACTGGCAGAATAGTGGATGCAAACCGTGCGGCTGCAGAATTTTATGGGTGGTCAATTGACGTGTTAAAAGGGATGCGCATCCAGGAAATCACCAATATTACACCCAACGAGGTGCAGGTCAATTTGGAAAAGTCCCGCACTTCCGAGCAGAACAGGTTTACCTTTATCCATAAAAGAGCCGATGAATCTCGGCGAAGCGTTGAGGTTTTCAGTAAATCAATCAATTTCGATGGTAAGGAACTACTCTATGCCATCATTCACGATATCACCCTTCGAGTTCACGCTGAAAAAGCTCTGAAGAAAAGCGAAAAGCAGTTAGACCAGCAATATCATACGCTTATAGCCGCTTCTCCAGACAGTATCATAACGACAGACCTGGAAGGTATTATCAAAAGCGTGTCGGATGTCGGTCTTGACACCTTCGGCGCTTCCAGCAGGTCTGAAGTTATCGGGATACCATTTTCAAGGATTGTCTACGAGGATAACTTGACGAAAATTCAAGAAATATTAAAGGAGACGCTCCATAAAGGTCTTACCCAGAATCGAGAGCTCCTTCTGAAAAAGATGAACAACACGGTCTATGCGGCCGAAATAAGTGCAGCGTTGATTCTGGATCATGACGGCATTCCGTCCTCTTATATGATGATCATCCGTGATATCTCGCAGAGAAAGATCATCGAAAGCGAACTTTTTCATGCCAAGCGCCTCAGCAGTCTGGGTGAGATGGCTTCAGGCATTGCCCATGAGATCTACCAGCCAATCAACAATATTGGCCTTATTGTTGAAAAACTCCTTATGGATGCCACAAAAAACAGTTGGAGCGGCGAAAAGGAAATCAAGGTAAAATCAGAAAAAATATTTGAAAATATTCTGAGAGTCCAGACCATCATCGATAACATTCGCTCTTTTTCCAGTGCCGATAAAAACTATATATCATCGGTAATAAACATTAACGTAAGTATCCGCAACGCTTTTATGATGGTGACCGAGCAATGCAAAAGCCACGGTATCATCCTTTCTTTTAAACCTGAGCAGCATAGATTTCCTGTAACCGGAAACATCTACAAATTCGAACAGGTTATCCTTAATCTCATCAAAAATTCCATCGATGCCCTTGAAGAGAAAAAACAGGTCAGAGAATTTCCTTTTGAAATGAAAATCCTTGTCAAATCATTTTATGATAATGATCTGGTTACGATAACCGTGGAAGACACGGGTATTGGGATTGGAGAAAAAAATATTGAAAACATCATGCATCCCTTCTATACCACCAAAGAGTCAGGCAAAGGAACCGGACTCGGTCTTTCAATAAGTTATGGTATAATAAAAGAGATGAACGGTGATATCCGGATTAAAAGCACTCCTATGGCAGGCACGACTGTTGTTATCACGCTTCCCGCTTCCGCAAAATGATGTAGAGAATCTCCGGGACCCTCCGAACGGCATAAACGTGACTCTCACGGTCAGATATTGAGCTCCTCAAGTGCGTCGCGAAGTGTTGAACATCCGGCAATCGTAATCGGGAGTTTCCGGAGTGAGGGCTTCAGTTCCCTGGTATTTGCTTCAGGAAGCACGATGCGTTTGAACCCGAGATGTTGAGCCTCCCGAATTCGTCGCTCGCTGTCACTGATGGCACGCAACTCGCCCGCCAGGCCGATTTCACCACAGCATACTGTAGCGGGATCAACCGGACGATTCATAAGTCCCGAAGCAATTGCAGCCGCAATAGCCAGGTCTGCAGCCGGTTCAGCAAGCTTCAGACCACCGGCAATTTTCACAAATACATCCTGACCCCATGTCTCCATCCGGAGCCGGTTTTCAAGCACAGCAAGAATAATCGACATGCGCTTCAAATCGAAACCGGTACTGATTCGCTGCGGCATTGAATAGTTAGTTTTCGATACAAGCGCCTGAACTTCAACCAGCAGTGCTCTTGTCCCCTCAATAGCTGCAAGAATAGAGTTTCCCGGCACATCTGTCCTGCGTCCCGAAATAAAAAACTCAGAAGGATTGCTGACCTCTTCCAGACCGGTTTCATCCATGCGGAACACACCGATCTCATTGGTGGATCCGAACCGGTTTTTCACAGAGCGGATAATCCGATACCGCTGGTAACCTTCTCCCTCAAACTGCAATACCGTATCGACCATATGTTCAAGAGCTTTTGGGCCAGCAAGGGCACCCTCTTTGGTAATGTGGCCGATAATCATCAAAATAACGTTCTGCTGCTTTGCTGCACGTATAAGCATAGCGGCACACTCCCTGATCTGGGTAATAGTGCCTGCAGAACTCTGATATTCAGCTGAATGGATGGTTTGAATGGAATCGATAATCACCAGAGCAGGTTTTTCAAGCTCAATAACTTCGAGAATGCGCTCAAGGTTCACTTCAGGTATCAGCCAGAGATTATCAGCCTTGATCGAAAGCCTTCGGGCGCGTTCGCGTATCTGGTTAGGCGACTCTTCCCCCGAAATATAAAGCACCTTCGCGGGCGCCAGACGAGGCGCAAGCTGCAGCATCAGGGTGGATTTACCGATGCCCGGTTCTCCACCAATCATAACAGCAGAAGCCTGCATAAGCCCTCCTCCCAGTACCCGGTCAAGTTCCCCGATTCCTGTCATGATGCGCTGAAACTCTGATGGAACAGCGTCATGGAGGTTCTGAACTACCGTTACTCCTTGTGAAGCGCCCGGTAACCTGCTTTTAAGCTCAGGTTCCACACGCGTTTCCTGAAGCGTTCCCCAGCTTTGACATTCAAAACATTTCCCCTGGTATTTCAGGGAAACCGCGCCGCAGTTCGAACAGACATACCTTGTAGCAGATTTGGCCATTATCTCTCTTAGAGCCGGTTGATGCGCTGGAACGACTGCAACGTGTTTTTCAAAAGCATTGCAATGGTCATTGGTCCAACTCCGCCCGGAACAGGAGTCATGGCTGAAGCAACGGCCGAAACTCCTTCAAAATCCACATCGCCGACTAGACGGTAACCGCTTTTTGTTGCAGGGTCTTCAATGCGGTTAATCCCCACATCAATCACTACAGCACCCGGCTTAACCATATCAGCAGTAATAAATCCCGCTTTGCCTATTGCAGCAATAAGGATATCAGCCTGGCTGGTATAAAAAGGAATATTTTCAGTGGCAGAATGGCAGATAGTGACAGTACAGTTTGTGGCCTCAAGTTTCTGAAGCATCAGGTTAGCCATGGGTTTTCCAACAATATTGCTGCGACCTACAACAACACAGTGCTTGCCTTTCGTTTCAATATTGTAGCGTCCCAGCAGCTCAAGGATACCGTAAGGGGTGCAACTGACAAAACATTTATCCAGATGCCCCATGACCAGACGCCCGAGGTTTTCAGGATGAAAACCGTCAACATCCTTCGATGGGTCAATAGCAAGAGTGACGGCAAATTCATCAATTTGTTTCGGTAATGGCTGCTGAACAAGAATGCCATGAACAGCCGGATCATTGTTCAGGTCATGAATGGTATCAAGCAAAACCTTTTCGGTTGTATCAGCAGGCATTTCAATTACAGTCGAAATCATGCCGATCTCTTTGCATGTCTTGGCTTTATTACGTACATAAACCTGCGAGGCCGGGTCCTGACCGACAATGATGACCGTAAGTCCCGGTACGTTGCCAGTAATAGTTTTAAAGGACTCAACGCTTGCTTTCAGTTCATTTTTCAGGTCAAGAGAGACCTTTTTTCCGTCGATAATGAGCATAGTTATAGGGCTTTGTTGTGTATGTTCCTCTCTGAATCATATTGATAGTTCCTCAATATAGCAGTACAAAGGAGCTATAAAAAATTCATCGAACCGGACAAATCATAAAAATGATAACACTATACAACGGCAACGTTTCCGAAGTTCATGTATTGTTTTATGGATAATCACATGATACTGTTTTTTTTAAATACAAGATAAGTTGGTTATGTCTCTGGTTTCAGTAGGTAATGTTCTTGTTGAAAAGGATATTTTTCAGGCATGTTTTTCCTGCGATCTTCACGAATGCAGGGGAACATGCTGCGTTGAGGGTGAACTCGGTGCTCCATTATCCAAGCTTGAAGCCAGTCAACTCGACCATCTCCCCGAAGAGCTGTTGAAAATGCTTCCTGAAAAAAGTGTAAAATATCTCCGAAGGCACGGTGGCGTAGAGGTGTATCAGGGTATACAGTATACCCGGACTATTGATAACAGGGAGTGTGTATTTGCCTGCATTCGCGACGGAATAACTTTTTGCGCTATGGAAATCGCATTTTCTGAAGGTGTGTACAGGTACGACAAGCCTCTGTCCTGTCGATTGTTTCCGATAAGGGTAAGAAAAAAGTTTGGTTTGGATTATCTTGTCTATGAACAGCATGCTATGTGCCGCTCTGCCCGAAAGTCAGGCGGAGAACAAAAGGTAAAACTAATTGATTATGTTCATCAGGCTCTTGTTGCATTGTATGGCTCCGAGTGGGTCACGAGCTTGAAAGCATTTGTCGATTCTACTCCCATGAAGTAATGTCCGAAATCAGGCTTCAACAGAAACAAAAACTACTTCTTTCTGCCCAGCAGATTTTAAGCAGTCAACTTCTTCAGCTTCCGATGTTGAATCTCGAACAGCGGATTTATGAAGAGCTGCAGGAAAATCCATTGCTGGAACTTGTTGAAGAACGAAAAGACACCGCTGGTGATGCCCCCGATCATAATGATCAGGAAGCAGGCGACGATATGTTCGATTCAGTTGAGCGATTCAGTAAAAGTTCTCTCAAGGATCGTCATGATGCACCACTCCCAGGCGAATCTGCTGAAGGTCGTCTGAATTTTACCTACGAAAGCGGCCCGAAAGAGAGGTTTTTTCAGGCCGTTCAGCACGACAGTTTTCATGAAATTCTTCTTAAACAATTCGCACTTCAGGAAGGCATCGGAAAACGTGAAGTACTCATAGCTGTCGAGATTCTCGGAAACCTTGATGAGGATGGCTATTTCACCGAAGATCACAGTGTTATTATTGACAGTCTTGAACTCGATGGTATTGACGTCAACAAAAAAGAGTTGACAGCGGTTTTACGCAAAATCTGGTTTCTCGACCCCCCGGGTGTCGCTGTCAGGAACCTGCGCGAAAGGCTTCTTGTTCAGCTTGAAGCAGGTGAAAAACACTACGACCCAAAATTATATAAAGTAGCCACCACGATTCTCCGTGATCATTTTGACGATTTTATGCACAGGCGTTACGGTTTGCTGATAAAAAAACTTTTGTCGCCCAAAGACCTCATCGAGTCGGCTATAGCAATTATTACAAGTCTTGACCCTCATCCCGGCATATTTCAGGATGAAGGAGGGCATTACATCACCCCCGATTTTATTGTAAACTACGAAAATGGCGGGCTTGTTGCAGTGCTGAACGACAGGAGCGCGCTTTCAGTAAAAGTAAGTGATGCTTATCAGGATCGGTTGAAAAACAGAAAAGGACCAAAAGACGAAAAGCAGTTTATACGCCAAAACCTCCAGCGCGCCAAAGAGTTTACCAGCGCAATTGCAACAAGACGCCAGACCCTGTTAAAGGTGATTGAATCATTGATGAAACTTCAGTATGGCTTTTTCATTTTTGGACCCGAACGCCTTGTGCCACTTGGGATGAAAACAATAGCTGCCGAAACCGGTCTCGATATATCGACAATCAGCAGGGCTGTTAATGGAAAATATGTACAGACCTCTTTTGGAGTATTTGAGCTCAAGTATTTTTTCAGTGGCGGGCTTTCTACAGAGGAAGGGGACGATTTGTCGAGTAAAATCATCCGCCAGTATATCACCGAAATGGTTAAGGACGAAGATACTGACACACCTCTGAGTGACGAAACAATGACAGATATGTTGATAAAAAGGGGAGTGCATATAGCTCGAAGAACGGTTGCAAAATACCGTGAACAAATGCAAATTCCAGTTGCAAGATTAAGAAAAAAAATATTTTAATTGAATGAAGAATAATCAAAAGCCACTGATCCGTTCAACCACCGTTATCGGTGTTATAAGGGATGGCAAGGCAGCGCTCGGAAGTGATGGCCAGATGACCCTTGGCAACACCATACTCAAACAATCGACCCGAAAAATAAGAAGATTATATCAGGGACGGCTTGTCGCGGGGTTTGCCGGGGCAACAGCCGATGCAGTAACCCTTCTCGACCGCTTCGAAGAAAAACTTGAGGCTTTCAACGGAAAGCTCGACCGTGCAGCAGTTGAACTTGCCAGAGACTGGCGGACAGACAAATACCTCCGGCGTCTTGAGGCGATGCTTGCCATTGTCAGCAAAGACAAGGCTCTTATTATTTCCGGTACAGGCGATGTAATAGAGCCGGAGGATGGTATTGTAGCCATCGGCAGCGGTAGCATGTTTGCTCTTGCAGCTGCACGTTCCCTCATGAAACATTCAGCTCTTGGAGCAAAGGATATCGTATACGAAAGCTTGAAAATAGCATCCGATATCTGTATTTACACCAACGACCATATCGTTGTCGAAGAAGTCTGAACCCGCCCTTTTCTTCTTAATTTGAAGAATAATCTGGGTTTAAGTATATTTTATGTAATTCTTAACGTATCGAATGGAAATGACTACACAAAGCGAGGGTATTGTTTTTGCCTTGCCCGAAGCCACCAGCGGTTTAAACAGTTCAATAGCTGCAAGCAATCTCACACCCAACCAGATTGTCTCGTTGCTTGACAAATATATTATTGGCCAGAAAGATGCGAAAAAATCTGTCGCTATAGCATTACGAAACAGGCTTCGCCGACAGCACGTCAGCGACGACCTTCGCGATGAGATTATGCCGAACAATATTATCATGATCGGCCCTACAGGCGTTGGAAAAACCGAAATTGCCCGCAGGCTTGCCAAACTGGCAAAAGCTCCATTTGTCAAGGTCGAAGCCTCAAAATTTACTGAAGTCGGATACGTCGGCAGAGATGTTGAATCAATGATACGTGATCTGGTCGATCAGTCAGTCGCCATGGTTCGAAGCGAACGATCCGAGGATGTACGCGAAAAAGCCTCATTGCTGGTCGAAGAGCGTCTGCTGGACATCCTGCTTCCTCCTCTTGCATCTTCGCGCAGCAATCAGGAAAATGAGATGCTTGCCGACGATGAGACAACCGAATCTAAATCAGCTGACGAGCACGATAAATCGCTTGAGGTCAATCGTCGCAGCCGCAAAAAAATGCTCGAACGGCTTCGCAACGGAAAACTCGAGGATCGTCAGATCGAAATGGATACTACAGGCGATAATCCAGGCGGCATGATGCAGATTTTTGGACCACTTGGTCAAATGGAAGAGATTGGCGGCATCATGCAGGACCTTATGAGCGGTTTGCCTCGCAAACGCAAAAAAAGAAGAGTATCAATTGCCGAAGCCCGGAAGCTTCTCGAGCAGGAAGAAGTGCAGAAGCTTATCGATATGGACAGTGTTGTCAAGGAAGCAATCAACAAGGTCGAACAGTCAGGCATTGTCTTCATAGACGAAATCGATAAAATAGCAGCACCATCATCCGGAGCAGGCGGTAAAGGGCCGGATGTCAGCCGCGAAGGCGTTCAGCGCGATCTGCTTCCTATTGTCGAGGGATCCAATGTGGCTACCAAGCATGGCATGGTCAAGACCGATCATGTATTGTTTATTGCATCCGGTGCATTTCATGTCGCAAAACCTTCTGATTTGATTCCTGAACTGCAAGGCCGTTTTCCAATCAGGGTCGAACTGAAAAGCCTCACTGAAGAAGACTTTTATCTTATTCTCACCCAGCCGGATAACGCTCTTATCAAGCAGTATTCAGCACTTCTCCGCACCGAAGGCGTTGACCTTACATTCAGCGATGGAGCTATACGCGAAATTGCCAGAATAGCTGCCCGTGTTAACGAAAGCGTTGAAAATATCGGAGCAAGAAGGTTGCACACCATCATGACGAACCTCCTTGAAGAGTTGATGTTTAATATCCCTGAAAATTTCTCGGATGAACATGTCGAGATTGATGAAACAATGGTAAAGGAAAAACTGAACCATGTAGTGGCCGACAGAGATCTCAGCCAGTATATCCTTTAAGTATTTCTAATAAAACCCCATGACCAAACCCGGTTTTTTCTGCCTTGTTTGGTCATGACATTCTAACAAAGTGTAATGTCGATTCTTGTCCTCAATGGCCCGAACCTGTCAAGGCTTGGAAAACGCGAACCGGAAATTTACGGCCACCAGACCCTCGAAGATATTAATCTTGGGCTGGTAAAAAGTTTTCCGGAACTCAATTTTGAGTTTTTTCAAACCGAAGAAGAAGGCGCTTTACTTGAAAAACTTTTTCATATTGAGGATAAGGGTGGCTATAGAGGCGTTCTGCTCAATGCAGGAGCGCTGACACATTATTCTATAGCTTTGCGCGATGCCATCAGCGGTGTAACTGTACCGGTTATAGAGGTTCACCTCTCCAACATCTATGCTCGCGAGGAATTTCGCCAGAAATCGGTTATTTCCGCAGTCTGTGTCGGAGTTATCAGCGGGTTCGGCGCAAACAGCTACCATCTCGGCGTTAGAGCTCTTATAGGTCTTCTATCCTGAACGTTTCGCTACAGCCGCTTTATTGGTCTGCAGCCAGTCAACTGCTCTTATTCTTTAGTCGTAGACAGTTGTTTCAGAAGTCCGCGCATCTCCTCAAGACGTCTTTTATCGCTTTCAATCAGAATAGGCTTGTCAAGTGCTGCGGTCATCAGTTTAATCGCTTCCTCCTTGTTGCCGTTCTCAATGCAGATTAATGCCAGCTCATGGTAGTTCCTTATAACTCTTGAATCAATGCTCATAGCTTTTCGAAACGACTTTTCAGCCAGCGAATAATTGCCTTTTGGTACCTCACCGATAAAAGCATTGCCAACCATCCTTTTAAACCATCCAATATGCGAGGCTTCGCGATAATACGAACCAAGCATCGAAAGCGCTGTTTCATCATTCGGGTTTAACCGAAGCGCGATATCAAGTTCACGTTTTATTTCGTTTGCCCGTTTCAATTTTTCCTTCATCCCGATTTTATCAGCCATCATGCCGAGCGACGCTGCAAGCCATGTGTGCCCTTTTGCATTGGTACTGTCAAGAGAAATGCAGGATCGGGCATATTCTGCCGCTTTCCTGTAATGGTGCATCCGTGCTTCAGAGTTTCCTGGCGGAATGGATTCACCCAGGCTTATCTGCAGACGCGCGAGTTTCCAGTAGAGCTGAGTATTGCATGGGTTATTGCGAAGCTCAGAACTGTATATGGAATCAGCTTTTGGATAGTTCATTTGCCACAAGGCTTCATCAGCTGTCTCAACTGGTGATACAGTTCGTTTCGGTTTTGCAGCTTCAGTAAAAATGACGGGGATCAAAGTGCTGAGAGAAAGGATACCAACATAAATCCATCGATAGCTGCAACTTCGGTATTTTTTAGGGGTAAGCATTATGTGTTATTTGAACCAGATTGAGTCAGGGTATTTGTTATGCATTCGTTTATCCAGCCCCAGCCAGTGGCTTGAAGGCAGCATCATCATCATCACAGAAAAAATCATAAATGGCGGAAGAGAAAGATTATAATATCCCCCCGCTGCAAAATTAAGCACTAGAAACAAAGCCAGCGCGGCATTAACCCGCACAGCAAACCCCATAAAAAGCGAGCAGGCAATAAGGAGTTCACCTATAGTAACAATCCACGCAATCGGAAAAGCTAGCGGTATGGCAAAGTGCTCAAGATAATTTGCCTGAAAGGAACCGGCAGGCAGTTCCGCAAGACGTTTTATAAAAAACCCCTGCATAAGGTCGCTCCATAGCCATCCTTTAACCAGCTTGTGCCAGAATCCATATAAAAAAAACGCAGCAAAAAGATATCGTCCGGCAAGAAAAAGAACAACTCCGGCAGTCCGGAAAGGATGCTGTTTCATCTGCAATTTACTCTCTTTAGCAATGTTATACATCTGTAATGACGGGTATTCTAAATCAGTACAATCATGGGGTTCCGAGCCCTCGAATATATTCATATTTAAAAGGATTTGAAAGAGTTTGATCGCTCAAGACCTTCCATCCAGCCAATATCGTCATCCAGAAGAAGGTGTATACGACTATTCAAAGGGTTTGGCATGTTATTTGATGAATATGAAGTGAATGGCAAGTGAAACTTCAAATGAGACGATTATGAACATGTACAATTTTGATACACGCAATACCGAAAGTATTGATCTTTCTGTACTTACGGAGTCTCAAGGGATGTGTTATCTGCCTGATACATGGCCGGAGGTAAAAGAGCTCTACAAGAGCCGGATTGACTCAGGTGATACAGTTGGAGGTGCGTTAATATATGCATTTAGGGCATTGGTGACCGATTCTCCAATTGAATTGTATAATTATGATACACAAGAGACAGATAGTATCGCACTCACAGATCTCACTGAATCAAAAGGCATGTCTTATCTCCCCAAGGCGTGGCCAGAAGTGAAAGGTCTCTATATGCACCGGATTGATACTGGCGATACAGTTCTGGAAGCACTCTTGTTTGTTTTCAACGCTTTGTTAAAAAAGGACGACGAGCAGTAGTTCACTGAAGCCCACCCCCATACAGCCCCCATAGGCGATAGAGATAGAGCCTGTAGTATCTTTGTTTTACAAGCATATCATAACACCTCATAACTCTCTGGAGTTATTTGCACCTTACGCCGTAATGGATGTTCATCCGGTATTGTAATAAATAGTTACATAAGGTTCAGCGGGTCAACATCAATGCTGAAGGCAAGGCCGCAGGAGCGAAATCTGCCGGTTATGTCGTTAGCCATCTGTCTCACAAAAAGAGGGGAGAGTTTACCTTCAAATAGTTTAACCAGTACATGGTATCGGTACCTTCCCCTGATTTTTGCAATGCCTGCCGGTGCCGGACCAAGAACATATGCCCTATCATGCGGGAGCTGACGTTCAAGCGTTTCCTTACAGTACAGTGCCGCTGCTTCAGTCTGTTGTTCATCTTCCGAAGTACATTCAAATTTTATAAGCCTTGAAGCAGGGGGGTAAAGAAGTTCCTTTCTGATCTTTGTTTCTTCCAGAAAAAACTTTTGATAGCTCTCTTTCTCCTGTAACAGCGCACTGAAAACATCGCTCTCCCTGTTGTAAACCTGAAAATAAACCTCTCCGGGAATTGTCGATCGTCCAGATCGTCCGGCCACCTGGGTAAGCAGCGAAAACGTGCGCTCCGAAGCCCTGAAGTCAGGTATATTAAGCCCTATATCAGCCATAAGAACACCAACCAAGGTTACATGCGGAAAATCAAGCCCTTTTGCCACCATTTGTGTCCCAAGAAGAATCCTTGCTTTTCTTTCGTGAAACTCTCTCAGAATACGTCCGTGCGATCCTTTTGCAGTTGTAGTATCGACGTCCATCCGAAGAATCTTTTCTTCAGGAAAGAGTATCTGCAACTCCTCTTCAATGCGTTCCGTACCGCTGCTTTTATAAAACAGATCTGTCGATGAACAGCTGTTGCATGCAGCGGTATAAGCTTCAGTATGACCGCAGTAATGGCAGCAGAGATGTTTTTTTGATGCATGGTAAACCAGCGGAATATTGCAGAAATGGCAGACAGGAATATGACCGCATGTAAGACAAAAAATGCTTCCGGCAAACCCCCGCCTGTTTTGAAGCAGAATAACCTGCTCGTTTTTTTCAAGGCGGAGAGCGATCTGTCGATAAAGCAGTTCAGAAATTGACGCCGAGGCTTTCGGATTATCTTTCATCCAGATAAGTCGTATAACGGGCATCGTTGCACCATCAACGCGTTCAGGCAGATTCAGAAGGGCATACTTCCCGTTAAGGGCATTGTTGTAAGACTCAAAAGAAGGAGTGGCCGATCCCAGCACGCATATCGCTCCGCTGTACATAGCCCTCATGACCGCAGTATCCCTCGCATTATACCTCGGATTGCGGTCTTGTTTGTATGCCCCGTCATGTTCTTCGTCCACTATAACCACTCCCAGGTTTTCGAGAGGGGCAAAAATGGTCGAGCGGGCACCAAGGGCAATTTTTGTTTTTCCAAGCCTGAGACTATGCCACGCATCATATTTTTCCTGATTGCTCATGGCACTATGCATAATGGTGATATCATCATGAAAATGCTCCCGGAACCGACCGGCGGTCTGCGGAGTCAAAGCAATTTCAGGTACCAGAACTATAGCTGTTTTCCCGGCAGCGAGCACAGTTTTAAGTAACTCAATATAGATCAGGGTTTTTCCGCTTCCGGTTACACCATGCAGAAGAAAGGTTTTGTATTGCTGCTTTTCAAAAGCACCCTTAAGTTGCTGAAGCGCCTTTACCTGTAAATCAGTCGGAGTTTTTAATGATTGAGGCTTTTCTGAAAAACCGGTTGAAAAGTTGCTTGTTATATCCGTCAGAATCTTTTCGGCAATTCCTTTTTTCACCAGAGCGTTAAGCGTTTCCCTTGAGCAGCCGATAGATTCTCCGGATACAGCAGTATTTGCATCAAGTGTTCCGAGGATCATGTAGGCTTCTCTCTGTTTTGGAGATCCCTTAAGACTTTCCAGAACATGTTCAGGCATCGAGGTACTCAGCCGATACCCGGCTTTCTGTTTAGTTGTAGTAGCAGAAAACTTTTTTGTAATGCAAAGAAAACCGCCCCGCTCAAGCTCCGAGAGAGCCCGGTACAGTTGTTTTTTCCCAAGACGACGTTGAAGCTGCTGAACAGTCAGGTTTTTTTCCCTGCCCACCATCTGCATAATGGCGCGACGAAGTTTTGTGTTGATTATTTTAGGGCTTTCAGGATTCAGGGTAAACCCTGTTATTTCAACCACATCATGAACAGTAGTCCTTACAGCCGCAGGCAGAGCTGCCGTCAGTGCATCAATTCTCCTTGTGAGGTAATAATCAGCCATCCACTCCGTAAGACGAAGCAGAGAGCTGTTAAGAACAGCGCGTCCGTCATAGAGCACATCCAGTATTTCTATATCTGGAAGTTCTTCAGCGTTTTCTGTATTGATACCGATAATATAACCGATCGAAACAGACCCATTCCCTTGATTTGAGGAAACCAGTATCATGCATCCCGGCAGGATCTCATCTGCCAGAGTTTCAGGAACCAGAACATGAAAAGGTTCGCCCCTGAAAAATTTTTCCGCTACTATAAGTGCATGCATGGTATTACAAAAAAAAGCCAGTGGTAAAACACTGACTTTTTAAAGTGAACAACTTTTCAGTTGCATGATTCAGGATAAGAGAGATTCAAGAATCCTGTCGCGGATTTCCTCAACGTGTCCTTTACCTTCGATTCTATAATAGTGCGGAGCCTTGTCAGCGCTTTGCTTCGATAAGTTCATATAGAAGTTGATCAGAGGGGCGGTTTGTTCATGATAAATCTCAAGCCTTTTGCGAACAGTATCCTCCTGATCGTCATCCCTTTGTATAAGATCTTCACCCGTTACATCATCAATATCCGGAGTTTTTGGTGGATTGAACCGCACATGATACGTTCTGCCCGAACCAGGATGTACACGACGTCCACTCATCCGTTCAATAATTTCTTCATCCTCAACATTAATTTCAACGACATGGTCAATCCGGATTCCATCTTTACCCAAAGCTTCAGCCTGATTAAGCGTGCGCGGAAATCCATCAAAAAGGCATCCATTAGCGCAATCAGGTTCTGTGAGACGTTCTTTGACCAATCCGATAATAATCTCATCTGACACAAGCTGACCTGAATCCATAATTTTTTTTGCTGAAATCCCCAGCGGAGTTCCGGCTTTTACAGCAGCGCGCAACATGTCACCTGTCGATATCTGAGGGATACCGAGTGATTTTGAAATAAAGTTTGACTGCGTTCCTTTTCCAGCACCTGGTGCTCCCAGTAAAATAATTCTCATCTAACTGATGTTATATGGTTTTTTTGGATGTGACAATCATAATTTTCGGTCTTGCAGGTTTTGCCTGTTCAACCGCTATTGCGGGTATTGCCGAATCAGGGGGAGTAGCCGATAATTCGTTATGTTCGTCAGCATCTAAAACAGATGCAGAAGCAAGCGGTGCATCGTCACTTTTTATAGAAGGTTTAAGCTGGATAGTCTGAACAGCAGGTCTTTTTTTGAATTCAATAGTCTTGGCTTTCGGTGTACCTTCAGTTTGTTTAGTGGTCTGAAGCTGAGCTTCGTTAAATACCTGCTGAAAAGCGGCAGCAGCACCTTTTGTATCCAGCGACCGATACTGATAGTCCTCTTCCTTGATAATGGTGTTCCTGAACTCAAAGTCAACAGCACCAAGCATCATTCTGATAGCTCTGCGGCTTTCACCAAGATCTCCTCTCGATTCTATCTGAGTCTCAGCCTTAGCATTGACCGAAGTGATCAGTCGGCCATTAATATCAGTTTCCTCAAGCAAACCAAAAGAAATATTGATTTTCATGCCGAAAAGAATAAAAGAACTCACCTCAGCACGAATAGAGGTCATTCCTCCAACAGCTTTTTTCTCGTTTCTAAGATTCCACCCAACCCAGTGATCAATTTTAGTAAGAATAAACTCGGAAATCTCAGCTTCCGACCTGTCATAACGCCGTACTTTCAATTCATGAAATATAGGCTGTTCAGAGGTGTGGGTCGCATTGCTTGTTACGCCGTAATAAGCTTTGGTAAACTCGCTTTTGAAAGGAATCAGATCAAACAAATCCATAATAGTTTAGGACGGTTAGAGATTATTGCGGTTCAGTGAGCTGTTCGTAGCCAGTTGGCCGCAAGCCGCATTAATGGCTGTTCCGTAGCTTTTTCTGACCGTGACATGTAATCCTGAGTTAACAAGATATTGCTGGAACATGTCTCTGGTTGTGCTTAAAACAGGCTTGAATTTAATATTAATGATTGAATTGTAATCAATCAAATTAATTTTGCACAAAAACGTCTTTGCAAACCGGGCAAGCATTTTAGCATCATCCAGAGAATCATTGATTCCCCGCAACAGCATATACACGATAGTAACCGGCATTCCGGTCAGGCCGGTATATTCAGCAAGCGATTTCCCAAGCTCATTCAGCGGGTAAAGTCTTGCCGCAATAGGCATAAGCGATTCACGCTTCTCCTGATTTGCAGCATGCAGCGACACAGCAAGTTTGGTTTTCATGCCTGACCTTCCGAGGCGTTGTATTTCAGGAATCACCCCAACAGTCGAAATAGTTATTCTTTTCTGCGAAAGACAGAAATGATAATTTTTCACACTCAGGGTATCAATTGCCTCAATAACATTGTCAAAGTTCAAAAGAGGCTCACCCATTCCCATAAAGACAATATTCGTGATTTTCCTGCCGGGTTGCTCGGAAGAACCGATTGCATCAAGAAGATAAACCTGCCCGGTAATTTCCCCCGCACTCAGATTGCGACGAAACCCCATTGCACCTGTAGCACAAAACGGGCATTGAAGCGGGCACCCGACCTGTGACGAAACACAAGCCGTTAATCTCTCGCCCGAAGCAATGAGAACACTTTCCACCATTTCACCGTCAGCAAGCTTCAAAAGAAATTTTTCAGTAGGAGTGTCGCAATCCTCTTCAAAACATTCCTGACGCTCAACAAGCTGCAATGGCAAAATTGAAAAAGTCTCCGAAAGCTTTTTGCGTAACGAAAGACTAAGAATCGTCATATCCTCAAATCTGGACGCATGGTGGCTGAACAGCCACTGGTGTATCTGGGTGGCCCTGAAAGAGGGTTCCCCCATCGACACCAGTGCCTGTTGAAGTTCTTTAAAAGTCAGATCTAATATATTGGGGAGCTGATCGGTCATCGAATAGAAATAATTTTATGAAAAAACATGCTTATTGATAACGTACGTAGGTAAAATTGCCTTAAGTGCGGGTCGATTGAAAAAACAACTTGAAATATATGCTCTTTTGCCTGTCCATTATATAAAAACTTCCTCAACACTATAAAAGCCGTAAATTGCCATACCGTTTTCAACATCTATACAAACAGGACAATTTCCCCTTTCTGTAGCGGCAAAAAAAGTATAGATTAGGCTTTATTTTTTGTTAAAGTTACCTCAAACTAATGATAGTACCAGAGTATGGTCGGATGCTTGACACAAGTGAATGGTCTCCGATCATAGATGAGTTGCTTCAGGGACAGCATTTTGTTATTACCACACACGAAAATTCCGATGGTGACGGCCTGGGAAGCGAAGTAGCCCTTGCAACGGTTCTTCAGGCTCTCGGCAAGCAGGTCAGGATAGTCAATCCCACGGAAGTTCCTCCGAATTATTTGTTTCTTAAAAAGTTATATCCAATAACTCTGTTTGATAACAAGAGTGAGGAAGCTATACAGGAACTCTCACTCTGTGACGTCGTTATTCTGCTTGACGCTAATCTTCGAGACAGGATGGGTAAACTATGGCCCCATGTAGGCTTTTCAAAAGAGCTGGGAGCACTTAAGATTCTCTGTATAGACCATCATCTCGAACCCGAAGATTTTGCAGATGTCATGGTGTGCGAAAGCTTTGCCTCATCAACCGGCGAGCTTGTTTACGGGTTGGTGTACGCGCTTCAGGAGCGATTATCCCGTGAGTTGTTCACCCCGGAAGTTGCCGAAGCACTTTATGTATCCGTCATGACTGATACCGGCTCCTTCAGATTTCCAAAAACAACACCATACGTCTATAAGCTTGCAGGCGACCTTGTAAGCAAGGGAGCCGACCCTTCTGAAATATACGACAGAATATACAACTCATTGACAGCTCCGGCTTTGAAGCTCCTTGGAGCAGCACTCAGCGCCATTACCATTCTTGACGACGGTGATATATCATGGCTTTTCATATCGCAGGACATGCTCAAAGCTACAGGAAGTAAATTATTTGATACCGATCTTATTATCCGCTATCTTTTAAGTGTTCCATCCGTACGGATAGCCGTTCTTATGGTAGAAATGCAGGACGGCAGGACCAAAGCAAGTTTCAGGTCACGGGGCGATATTTATGTAAACCAGTTAGCCAAAAAATACGGAGGAGGCGGCCATATGAATGCAGCCGGATGTCTTTTCCAGTTTTCCTCCGACAGAGCCCAGAAAGTACTTTTGGATGATGTGAGAGAGTTTCTGAAAAATTACAGTGAAAAAAGTCTTTCATAACAACCTTCGCCGGTACCCCTATGAAAATATCAGTAATAAAAAATGACCTTGACCAGATAGCCACCGAACTTCTTGTTCTCCCATTTACCAGTGGTGCATTGAAAAACGAAGCGGAAAAAACCCTTGAATCCTTAGAGCTGGATACCAAGGTATTGAAAGATTTCAAGGCAGATGCAGGCGAAATTATTGTTTTATACGGTTCCTCCACGAGGTATGTCGCTGCAAGAGTCGCTTTGCTTGGTCTAGGCGAAGGAAAAACCATAGAAGATTGGCGCAAGGCATCCGTTGCATTTGCCACGAAAGCAGTAGATCTCAAAATTGAAAAAATTGCCATAGACTGCTCCTCAATAGCCCAACTTGCAGCATCAACAGAACAAACAGTCTCTGGGCTTGCAGCCTCTCTTGTTATTGGCTGTTTTGCAGGCAACTACAGGTTTGATCAGCTGAAAAGCGGCAAGCTCGATAAAAAGAAATCACCAAAAAAGCCAAAAGACATAACAGAGCTCCTTATTAAAGTTGACGCCGATGCTCTTGAGGATACTGAAAAAGGAGTTGCCGAAGGAAAAATTGTAGCCTCATGCCAGAAGATGGTTAGAGATCTTGTCAACCTTCCGGCAAATTACCTGCAGGCCGAAGATATTTCAAAAACGGCAGTCGAATCGGGCAAAAAACACGGTTACGATGTCAAAGTCTTTAATAAAAAAGAAATAGAGTCACTGGGCATGGGTGGCCTGCTTGCAGTGAACAAAGGCAGCGTTCAGCCGCCAACGTTTACCGTGCTTGATTACAACCCAAAAGGCAAACATAAAGCTGTTGTGGCCCTTGTCGGTAAAGGCGTTACCTTCGATTCCGGCGGTATTTCAATCAAGCCTTCCGAAAATATGGGTGAAATGAAGTCCGATATGTCAGGTGCCGCCAGTGTCATAGGAGCAGTAGAGGCTGTCGCTCGACTTGGACTTCCCCTTCACGTTATAGGTCTCATTCCAGCTACCGACAACATGCCGAGCGGAACAGCACAGACACCAGGCGACGTTATAACCACCTATTCAGGCATTACTGTCGAGGTCGGCAATACCGATGCCGAGGGTCGTCTTATTCTTGCCGACGCCCTGACCTACGCTACGGAGAAATACAATCCCGATGTCATTATTGACCTTGCAACTCTCACAGGAGCTTGTATTGTTGCATTAGGCTACGCCGTTGCCGGTCTTTTCAGCAACAACGACAAACTTGCTGATGAAATTTATCAGGCAGGCCAGCAGTCAGGCGATAAAGTATGGAGAATGCCGCTATGGGACCTCTACGACGAGCAGATAAAGTCAGACGTTGCTGATGTAAACAATACAGGCGGACGCGGGGCCGGTTCTATAACAGCCGCCAAATTTCTGGAAAAATTCATTGACGGTCATAAAAACTGGGCACATATCGACATTGCCGGCCCATCCTTTCAGCCAAAAGGAGGCAGCAACAAGGTCAATGGAGGAACAGGTTTCGGTGTGAGCCTTCTTGTTGAACTGCTGAAAAAATGGTCGTGAAATAAATTATTTCAACCACTGAATCTATTATGAAGGCTGTACCTCAAAACCCGGTTGTTATAATACCCGGCGTGCTTTTTTGGGATTCACTGTACGACATAATGAAAGATGCGCTTGCAGAGTATATCCCAAGAGCAAAAATCACTATTGCTCCGGTATCCCTTGTTGACTGGGTAGGCTTTCCGCCATCACCGGAGTATTCCACCAATCGGGTTATGAAAGCCCTCGACAAATCTGTCAGGGATATGAACAAAAAATATCCCGGTGAGCCGGTTACCCTTGTCGCCCACAGCGGGGGAGGCACCGTCGCCATGGTATATCTCCTTCAAAAACCATTTCAGGGCGATGTTTATCAAACCGGATCCGGAATTGGAAAGCTGGTTACACTTGGCACCCCTTTTCATACACACGAGCATTACGCAAAAATAAAGACCGATTTTATTTTCAAATATTTATCATCTGATTTTTTTTCTCACTACCCTGTTGTTTCTGTAGTCAGCGATAAGTATCATGGCAATTCTCAGGGAAGTTTTGTCGAAAAAATGTGTTATAAGTTCTATAAAAGCGTTCTCGACGAAGGCAATCTTGGCGGCGACGGAATTGTGCCAGCAAAAAGCTGTTTTCTAGAGGGTGCCGAAAATGTTACTATTGCAGATGCAGAACATCTTCCAACACCGCATACCAGGTGGTATGGCACAAAAGAAGGGGTAGAACAATGGATTCAGTGGCTCTAAGGGATAGTCGACTCAGGGTTGCCGGGATTGTATTCTTAGCATTTCTTCTGGTACTCACCTCATGTACCCAGGAAAAGCAAAAGCAGGATCCCCGGAAGGAACATCTTGAAACAATGATGGCTATTCTTGCCCAGGTGCAAAAGAACCTCGGAAGAATTCAGCAGAAAGAGGCTGTGGTTGAACGGCTTTCTTCAGGAATTGAAGGTCACGATTCCACAAATGTCAAGCAGATCGGACGCGATATCACCAATAGTATCCGATTTATTGATTCCACTCTTGCATCAAGCAAAAACCTGATCAAAAAGCTTGAAGAAGAAAACAAGGCATCTTCCTATCGTGCCGAATCCCTGGACCGGCTTGTTTCAGAAATGAAAGTTGCCGTCGGTACAAAAGATACCGAAGTACAAGCCCTCAAAGGCCAGCTGAAAAATCTGAACAAGCAGATTTCAACACTGATGACAACTGTAGATGTGCTTGACAAATTTATTCAGGATCAGGAAGTTCAGCTCTATACAGCCTACTATATTTCAGGCACGTTCAATGAGCTCGTATCAAAAGGGGTTCTCGTCCGCATCAACCCGCTCGAAAAGTTTTTTGGCAGCGAGTACCGGCTGGCCTCCGACTTCAATGTCAACCTCTTTAAGAAGCTTGATATTACCGAAACAAGGGATTTATTCTTTGACAAACCACTTTCAAACCTCAAAATCATAACACCTCATTCCGTAGGTTCTTATGAGCTTGTAGGCGGCAAAACCTCTTCGGTTCTTCTTATCCGCAACGAAAACGCCTTCTGGCAGAAATCAAGGTGTCTGGTAATAGTCATAGAATAATCATGCAACAGAACACACTAACCCTCACCTCGTTTTCATGAAAATAACCATTTTTGGAACAGGTTATGTTGGACTGGTTACAGGCGCATGCTTTGCCGAAGTCGGTAACGATGTTCTTTGCGTAGACATTGACCGTCAAAAAATTCAAAATCTCAACGAAGGCCTTATTCCCATCCATGAACCAGGCCTCGAAGAAATTGTAGCAGAAAACATCAAGGCCGGTCGTCTGAGGTTTACTTCTGACATGCAGGAAGGAGTCGCATTCGGTCTCTACCAGCTTATCGCAGTCGGAACACCTCCCGATGAAGACGGCTCAGCAGATTTGCGCCACGTTCTCAGTGTTGCGGAGAGCATTGGAACATTTATGAACGAGTACCGGATAGTTATCAATAAATCGACAGTTCCTGTTGGTACCGCTGACCTTGTCCGGGCAAAAATCACATCAGTTCTTAAAGCACGAAAGTTGGAAATCGATTTTGATGTCGTATCAAATCCCGAGTTTCTCAAAGAAGGAGATGCCGTCAACGATTTCATGAAACCCGAACGCATAGTCATCGGCGTAGACAATCCCCGAACCAAAGAACTGCTTCGTTTTCTCTATTCACCGTTCAACCGTAGTTCCGATCGTTTTATAGCAATGGACATACGGTCAGCCGAACTGACAAAGTATGCAGCAAATGCTATGCTTGCTACAAAAATCAGCTTCATGAACGAAATTGCCAACATCGCCGACCGCGTAGGGGCAGATATCGAAGCAGTACGAAAAGGCATAGGTTCCGACTCAAGGATTGGATTTTCATTTATTTATCCGGGAATCGGTTACGGCGGCTCATGCTTTCCCAAAGACGTGCAGGCACTCGAACGAACCGCACACCAGCACGGCTATCATTCACGGATACTCCAGGCCGTCGAAGCAGTGAATAACGACCAGAAAAGTACACTCGTCAAAAAAATCAAGACACACTACAACGACGATATTCAGGGACAGGTTTTCGCCATATGGGGACTTTCCTTCAAGCCGAACACCGACGACATGCGCGAAGCTCCGAGTCGAAGAGTAATAGAAGAACTCTTGAGCCATGGTGCTCGACTTCGAGTCTACGACCCAGTCGCCATGAACGAAGTTAAACGGATATACGGTGAGAGTGTCGACATCCACTATGCCGCAAACCAGGAAGACGCAGTCAGAGGCTCCAACGCTCTTGTTGTATTGACCGAGTGGCTTGTTTTCCGCAGCCCCGATTTCGAGATGATTAAAAGGGATCTCAGCCATCCAGTCATTTTTGATGGCCGAAACATTTACAGCCCCGATTTTATGGAGCAGTTCGGGTTTACCTATTACTCCATAGGCCGTCCTGCACGAGGCCTTTCGTAGCCTACTGCCAGAAACGATAAAAGTGATGCAGTGGTCCGCTGCCACTCCCCAACCGGTAGCGAGACCCCGCCTGAAGAGCCCCGTCAAGATACTCTTTTGCCCTCTTAACCGCACCTTCAGTATCTTCACCTCTAGCCATAAATGCGGCAATAGCCGAAGATAGGGTGCAACCGGTCCCATGCGTGTTACCCGTCACTATTTTCTTCGAACTGAACCAGACAAAACGGTTATCGATATATAGACAGTCGCGGCACTCCTCACCCTCACCATGCCCCCCTTTAATCAGCACCGAAGCGGCACCGGTTTCAAGAAGTTTGACCGCAGTCTCCTCAATAGCTTCCTGTGTTGCAGGCGGCAATTTCAAGCCTGCAAGCATGGCCGCTTCAGGCAGGTTTGGTGTTATCAGCGAAGCAAGGGGAAAAAGTTCCTCCTTCATGATAGGGATCGCTTTCAAAGGAACCAGAGCAATTCCGCCTGATGAAGCAAGAACCGTGTCAACAATCACAGGAGGCTTGCCTTGCAGCTCCCTCAGCAATCCCGATACAGCTATGACAGCATCAGCACTGCCAAGCATACCGATTTTCACAGCATCAATAGTAATATCCCCACAAATGCCCCAGAACTGCTCTCTGATGCATTTTCCCGTTAAAGGGTAAATAGCATTGACTCCTGTTGTATTTTGGGCTGTAAGGGCTGTTATGACAGATAATCCGAAGCATTCCAGTGCCGCAAACGTTTTGATGTCCGCCTGAATGCCGGCACCACCGCTGCTGTCCGATCCTGCAATAGTAAGTACCGTTCTAAAGGCTTTTGTCATAGCACTCTCAATGTCATGGCGCTCAAGATTTCATGCGTAGCCAGCGATGGTTCTTTTGCCCTGCTTACGGCCGAAATCACAGCAACCCCTGCAGCCCCGAGCGATACAAGAAGCGGGGCATTTACAGCATCAATGCCTCCAATCGCAACAACCGGCACATGCACCATGGCAGCTACGGCCCTCAACGTATCCGGTCCAAGAGGGTCATGCTCTTTCAGCTTCGAAACGGTAGGATAAATATGCCCAAGGCCGATATAGTCAGCGCCCTCTTTTTCAGCCTTAAGCGCTTCAGCAACGCTCGAAGCCGAAATCCCGAGAATCTTGCTGTTTCCAATCAGTTTTCGAGCCTCAACAGCTGAAATATCATCCTGTCCCAAATGCACACCATCCGCATCACTTCCGATAGCAATATCAACCCTGTCGTTAACAATAAAAACAGCCTTATATTCATTGCAAAGATGCCTGATTGCAACTGCCCAGGAGAGCAGCTCTCTTCCTGATGCGGATTTATGGCGTAACTGTATCATTGCCGCCCCGCCCTTAAGAGCCTCTGCAGCAAGAGTAACGGGGCAGAAAGCCTCATCAGTGACGACACACACAAAAGGGGAGCAAGGTATCATGGATAGTAGTATTCTATTGAGTTGTTCTAAACATCTAAACAATCATAAAAGCTTCTCAAGAGGGTAAGAGGGGGAAGTTTATATGTCGAAAAAATGCTCTGATTGGTAAAAAAAATTAGACTTTTTGTCCATCATAAATAATATTATTCATAACACTCAGCAAACGATATTTCAGGAAGATTTTTGTCCTTTCGTTCTAACCTTTTTACAGAACAGTTGCAATGGGCTTAATAGAAGAAAACATCATTAAAGCAGGCTTTATTCTGCCACAATTACCAACAGCAGCTGGTCTCTATTCCCCTGCGGTATCCTCCGGAAATCTCGTTTTTACCTCCGGTCAACTACCCCTCAAAGAAGGTAAATTATTCGAGCCTGGCGGTAAAGGCAAGGTCAATGAACTCACAAAAGACGATGCCGTTTATGCATCAAAAATTGCCCTTCTAAACGCACTTGCAGCAATTAAATCCGTAATCGGTACGTTGGACAATATTGAGAAAATTGTCAAACTCACCCTCTATGTATCCAGCGAAAACTTCTTTTCAAATCAGCATCAGGTTGCAAACGGAGCATCTTCCTTACTCCATGATATTTTTGGAGACAGGGGAGTGCACGCAAGAAGTGCTGTTGGCGTTACCGAATTACCCCTTGATGCAAGCCTCGAAATTGAGCTGATAGCTCAGTATAAAACCCACTGATAGCGCCTGATATAAGTCAATAGTTACCCTACTGCAGTCCTTAGTATATTTTCAATATACAAATAACCACTCTCATATAAATAGCCGATAAAATTGATCATGATAAGCGCATATGCTGCGCATTATCAGTCTGTTTCATTAAAATTTATTATCATAAATACAGTCGTCATTAAAATTATATAATAACTATTATATATCCCCTTTAAAATCATAAATGAGGCTGTAAACATAATTTTCAATTGTTATAAAAAATACTCATAATATGGCAAATATATTTTTATATAAAACAATATAAGCAGTTGTAATAAAAGACGATATATCAATCTATCTAACAATTACTTTAATATGTTATGAGTATAAATAACTATGATGATGTGCAGATATATGAGTGTTATGTATTTTTTATGTTTGTTAATTAAATATTCATTAAAAGAGTTATTGTGTTGTGTTACATTCTTTATGTAACACGTTCATGAATAGTCGTATTATGAGGATGTAAGGGTTATTGTGTCTTTGTTCATATCTGAATTTATCATTATTAAACTTTTGATATTATTTTATTGTATAGGCGTATGCGGTGTTATAAGTGACCTTTATAACGTTTTATGCTGTTGATGATTCTCTCGCATATATCTTGGGTTGCATATTTGATTATTGTGGGTGATAATATTTTTGGCAAGAGAG
>SESG01003533.1_pt1 | contig 49212 bp, 48 predicted proteins | sample 3171421 | NCBI WGS metagenome assembly SESG01 (sample SAMN10866946, study PRJNA518727) | freshwater metagenome | biome: subpolar coniferous forest; feature: holomictic lake; material: water; isolation source: holomictic Lake 227, 6 m and 8 m depth | place: Canada: near Kenora, Ontario | collected...
TCAATCGCTGGATCTGCACCTCCAGCACGCCCGACCGGGCCCGCTCGCGTGCGTGCGCTCGGGGCAGCCTCTCGGCCAGGCGGCCCTCGGGCCAGCGGGCGGGAGCCGGTCGCCTTGCGAAAAGGTCGCCGGAATTCTGAGCAATGCGCTACATCCGGGATGAAAAGTCGAATGACGACTTTTTTTGGGAAAAATTGATAAAGGTATAAATCATCTACATATTCTGTGCTGCAAAGCAGTTATCGCCTGGAAAGACAGATATGCAAAGATGGTGCGGAGAAATACTATCTGGTCAAAGACATAAAAATAGGCAAGAAAAACGCCAAGGTCAGAAAGTATATTGGTAGCTCTGCTCTTTCGCCAGGAGAACTGAAAAGCCTGAGTATAAGTCTGGCGCTGGAGATCGAGACTAACGCAGTGGAGAAGGCCTCGCGCCTGAGCTGCGCCAGATACTCCACCAGATATCTCGGTGAAGGGATGTCAGAGCGGCTGGAACTGATGCGTTATACCTACAAAGCCTTCACTGAGATTCTAACAACTGATGAAAAGAGAAAGTACGAAGAGGAATTCGAGATAAATTACGTGCAGGGCACAACAGCCATCGAGGGGAACACCTTAACTTTAGGAGATACCCGCGACCTTCTTTATGGTGGTCTCCTGCCCGGAAAAAAGAGCCTGCGAGAGATCAACGAGGTCCAGAATTTCCGAAGGGTTATAGACTACAGGAATAGGCATCGTGGTCCACTGAGTCAACGCTACATCAAGGGCCTGCACACCTTGATCATGAACAATATCGACCACGAATCAGCAGGCACCTTCCGTCGCACCGATCTTATCGGCATAAGCGTCTGTGACCAGGTACTTACGCCATCGTTTGAGATTGAGGATGAGCTGGAAAAGATAATTGAAGATTATTATAATAATGTGTGGGCAGGAGCCCATCCTTTTGAGGAGGCGGTGCTATTTCACTACCATTTTGAGATGATTCATCCCTTCACCGATGGCAACGGACGGGTGGGCCGGGAGCTGTTCAACTATCTGCTCATGAGAAGCAAGCCGCCTTACCCGAAACTGCTATTCTTAGGAAAGGACCGAGCCGAGCATCTCCAGGCCCTCAGGCACGGCAATGAAAAGAGATATGCGGAAATGGTAGCTGTCTTTGTGGAACTGATCATCAGGCAGAGACAAAAGGTCCTGGAGGAGAACTTCAAGCGGATCATGGAATCTGGGCAAATAGGGCAGATGAGACTGTCGGACTTCGTCGAGGTTTAGAAGAATTCGCGGCTGATTAGACAATGCTCAATCGGCCCACCGGTCGCACAAGTGGGCGCGCTCGCGCGCACGTGCACTCGTGCTCGGTGGCGAAGGTAGTTGCTGCCCAAGAGTAGGGGATTGTGCAGGCAGAGGGACCTAAAAGTTGAATAGGCAAAACAGCATATTATATTTCAATGAAGACTCTGAATTACCGAATCAGGCTCGAAAAAGAAGAGGAAGGCGGCTATACTGTGATAGTGCCTGCTTTGGCTGGATGTGTTACCTTTGGTGAGACTGTTGAGGAAGCCATTTCCATGGCCAAAGAGGCGATAGAAGGCTATATTGAAACTTTGATCGATTTGGGGAAAGAAGTGCCAACAGATAACGATGTTTTAGAATATACGGTTTTCGTTGAAGCCCATGCCTAAACTCCCTGTATTAACACCCCAAAAGCTTGCCGGGGCTTTGGAGAACGCTGGATTTGAGCTGATACGAGTCAGAGGGAGCCATTACTATTACTATAATCGACGAACGGAAACGATTGCCGTTGTTCCATTTCATAGCAAAGACCTTCGCAAAGGCACATTGCATGCAATTTTGAAGGATGCCGATATAAGCCTCGAAGAACTGCAAGATCTGCTTTAATAGCATTTCTGGATCTTTTTTTCAAGCACCCTAACGATCAGCTCCACCACCAACGTGCAGAGGAAGCGCCGCGGCTGCCCGTCCGACTGGGCTCGCGCGCGCGTGGCGTCCGGCCCTGGGCAGCCCATCGGCCAGGCGGCAACAGGCCCGCGGGCGGGAGCTGGTCGCCATGCTGAAAGGCCGCCGGGATTCTAAGCAAGCCGCTTCTGCCAGGACGAAAAGCCTGCCATCAACAGCCTTTGCCATTTCAGGCCACTCTGAACCACTCATCGCGGCTGATTCCAGAGTCCCTTAAAATTCTGACAAGGAGATCCGCGCCGATATCCTGGCCATGGTGCGGATTTGGCAGTTTAACGCGCGCAGCTCCCTTTGTCATGAATTCATGGTCTGTGCCGGTGAATGGTCCATTGAATCCCAGATCACCCAGCCGCCGGATCAGCTCGCGTCTGGATACTGGAACCAGTTTACTCGACAACCGCCACCGGCTCCAGGGACACAAATATAGTGTGGCCATCGATCGATGGGATGGGATGCCCCATCCGCAGGCCCAGCACAATCCATCCTTCAATTGTGCTGATAAGCTCCCTGCGGCATTCTTCAAAGGTCTTGCCGGTGGCCCACACTCCCGGCAGCCCGGGAACTGAGGCATAATACGGCTCAGGGTCATCGATTATTTCATATTTGGCTCGCTCCAGGGCGGCTGCAATGTATTCGGCGAACATGTCATGAGACATATGCATACTGTTAGGATTTAACCTTTCTTTCCGGCATGACGACCGTCATCGGAAACCCACTTCCGCCTGCCCGACCGGGCCCGCTCGCGTGCGCGTTGCGTCCGGCCCTGGGCAGCCCCGTGGCATGTGGCACCAGGCCCGCGGGCGGGAGCCGGTCGCCTTTCTGCAAGGCCGCCTGGATTTAGGTCACATGCGCCGGTAACAGGTCGTCATCTTTTCGAAATCCTTATAGCCTAAGGCGTAAGATTGGATACCATGCCTGCTGTTGTGAAAGCTCTAGAGAGGAAATCCACTCGGACCAATCCCGAAGAAGATGACATTGCTGCGGGCATTATCAAAGGCCTCCGGGACTTCAAAGAGGGACGTTTTACCCGCCTTAAAAATGCTGATGAGCTGGCAGAGCATTTCCGAAGCCTTTAGACAGCCATGGCTTTCCAGACCATAACAACGTACTGTTTTGATAAAAAATTTAAAAAGCTGACTAAAAAAGATGGATTATTAAAAGAGCGAGTTATCAGGAAGCTCCAGGAGATCAGCATCATCCGGAAATCGGAGAGCTCAAACGTCACGCACTCAGGGGGCTTCGCAGTGAGCATCTTGATCCATTTGTTATTATCTATGCTATTATCAAAGATGTAGTTTTATTAATAAACTTCGATAATCATGATCAAGCATATGATTCAACTCCTCAGATACTGGATAGGCTACTTTGCGATCCCAGGACAATTGAAGCCCTGGAAAGCGCCGGGATCAAGGCCGAAGAATACATTCACTTCGTGAAGTCCATTGGAAAAACGAAATGAAAAATCAATCGCGGGATCGGCACCTCCAGCACGTCCGACCGGACCCGCTCGCGTGCGCGTGCACTCGTGCTCGGGGCGCGGGAGGCCTGTGGGACCGTGGTTCAGGTAGCACTGAAGATATGATGTAAAAAATGATCGCATCCTGGCTTGATCCGGGCGCAGGCACGCGCAGACGGCGTACGGCCCTGGGCAGCCTCATGGCCAGGCGGCAACAGGCCCGCGGGCGGGAGCCGGTCGCCCGCCGCAGCCTCGCCAGGGTTTAGGTGGAGTGATCTTAATCAGTCGGGGATCACTGCTCCCTTGCATTGAAGGACGATGACGAACCGCTAATCATGAGAAGCAAACCGTCCTATCCAAAAGCTTAAACATGAATACTCCCATTAGTGGGATTGATAATCTATGCCGTTCACGAAAGTTGATGATAAAGGAAGAGTGGTTCTTCCAAATGATCTCCGCCGCAGGCTGGGCATAAATCCCGGCGACGAGTTCGCAGTGGATGAACTGGGACCTGATGCCATTGTGCTAAAAAAAATCGATTTGAAATCCTTGCTGGATGAGATAATCGAAAAAGCCAAAAACGTTGATCTGGATAAGTTCGAAGCTGAGATCGAAGAAGAGGCCAATAAGCTTGCCCGGCAAAAGTACAAGGTTCTTAATTGATACGAACCTGTTCATTGCTGCTGTAAAACGTGGAAACACGAAGAGCACGGAGCTATTCTTGAGGCTCCTGGACGGTTCATGGGAGCTGGTCGCTGACGACATCCTCGTCTCGGAATACGAGAAATATGCAAAAAAGTTCGAAGCTGATGCGTTCCTGGCAATCCTTCTTGGCAAGCTGGTGATAATAGAGCAGTCTGAAGAGGACATCCTGTCATGCAAGCCTTTCTTTCCACCCAGCGAAAGTGCAGATATCGTTCATGCTGCAACCTGCCTGCACACCGGAGCAATTTTGATCACCAATGATGCCCATTTCAGACGCATAAGTGAAGAAGGGATGATTGAGGTCTGGAGCATCTCTGAGGCGATCGAACGAGTCCTTGAGTGATACGAATTATTGCCTGCCTTTGCATATCGTCCGCCTGCCCACGCCTGCGTGGGACGGCGTCTGGCCTAGGGCAGCCTCTCGGCCATGCGGCCCAGGCCCGCGGGCGGATGCCGGTCGCTCGATGCAGCCTCTCTCTTGTCCTCCGTCCGCAGAAAATATATCTTAATGGTCCACATAATATGATCTATGATCAATTGGCAAGACCGCATATCTCTAGACCCCAAAATCCTTGTAGGAAAACCCGTGATCAAAGGCACGCGCCTGGCGGTGGAATTTGTTATCGACCTTTTGGCCAATGGCTGGAAAGAGTCCGAGATACTCCAGAACTACCCCCGATTAGTTCATGAAGACATTCAGGCCTGTCTCTGCTACGCCAGCTCCATGATGAAATCGGAACGTGTCTATCCAAATACAGCCTTGCAGGATGGCCTTAATGCGGCTTCTGGCTGACGAAAATATACCCTTCCTGGCCATCGAATTGTTGCGAAGAAAGGGGAATGATGTTCTGGCCATCGCCGAAAGCACGCCCAGTATTTGCGATGAAGATGATTGCCGAGGTATTGGATTCAAGATGCGATTGGCCAGGCCATTTCGCTGTTGTGGAACCGGGACGAATTCGTTTGCGTGAGCTTTAGGATCTCTGTTTTCGAACATCTACAGGGCGGAGGAAGTGGCCGCGGCTGCCCGCCCGGCCGGGCCCGCTCGCGCGCGTGGCTGTCGGCCCTGTGCAGCCTTTCGGCCAGGCGGCAACAGGCCCGCGGGCGGGAGCCGGTCGCCATGCTGCAGGGTCGCCGATTTTGGTCACATGCGCCTGCAACTGATCGTCATCTTTTCGAAATCCTTATAGCCTAAGGCGTAAGATTGCATACCATGCCTGCTGTTGTAAAAGCTCCGGAGAGGAAATCCACTCGGGCCAATATCGAAGAAGATGACATTGCCACGGGCATTATCAAAGGGCTCAGGGACTTTAAAGAGGGACGATTTACCCGCCTCAAAAATGCTGATGAGCTGGCAGAGCATTTCCGAAACCTTTAGATTGCCATGGCTTTCCAGACCATCGCAACATACTATTTTGATAAAAAATTTAAAAAGCTGACTAAAAAAGATGGATTATTAAAAGAGCGAGTTATCAGGAAGCTCCAGGAGATCAGCATCAATCCGGAAATCGGAGAACCCAAACGTCACGCCCTCAGGGGGCTACGCAGTGAGCATCTTGATCCATTTGTTATTATTTATACTATTATCAAAGATGTAATTTTATTAATAAACTTCGAATGATCATGATAAAGCATATGATTCAACTCCTCTGATACTGGATAGGTTACTCAGCGATCCCAGGACAATTGAAGCCCTGGAAAGCGCCGGGATAAAGGCCGAAGAATACATTCACTTCGTGAAGTCCATTGGAAAAACGAATTGAAAAATCAATCGCTGGATCGGCACCTCCAGCACGCCCGGCTGGGCCCGCTCGCGTGCGCGTGCACTCGTGCTCGGGGCGCGGAAGGCCCGTGGGATTGTGAGTCAGGTAGCACTGAAGATATGATGTAAAAAATGATCGCATCCTGGCTTGATCCGGGCGCAGGCACGCGCAGACGGCGTCCGGCCCTGGGCAGCCTCATGGCCAGGCGGCCCTCGGGCCAGCGGGCGGGAGCCGGTCGCCGCAGGGCTTGCCGGGGATTCTAAGCGGGAGGCGACCAAGATCCTCCTGGCGTCAGAGCCTCCAGACCCGAATGATCAGGTCCTGTCAGTAGGAAGTAAGTCAACGTTCTGAATGTGGGATCCATTGAGAGCCTATGCTACCGTAATTAGAGTTGCTATCTACGTGGGAACAGATACTAACCATTTCGTGCCAGGGCTAAACCATGAACCTGTTCCTGAAATACTTGTGCCGTCAGGTGAAATTATTCCTGTATAATCTCCATTAATTCCACGCCGATGTAGGACGATCTTATTTCCCTCAACCGATGTGATATCGATAACATCCGTAACACCTCCTTCACAAGACCAGGATGCATCAAATGTGTCAGTTCCTGGACGTCGTGTCCACGTCCCAGGACAATTACCTGTGGGACCTGTCTCACTCACAGTCCAGATAGATGCATGAATTACATCAAAATCGCCCTTAGCCGAAGTGCCTGAGTTCAGCCAAGTGAGAAGCGTCGTTGTCTTGTCCGTATTGTTAAGGAACAGCGTGAGATAGGCGTTTGCCTTGGCATTAAAGTCAGACGCATACGCATCGCCGCCGTTTATCGCCTTGCCGACATTCCAGTAGCTCTCTGCATTTGATAGGGATACAAGGCTATTTTCAATGTAATATGAGGCGAATATCCTGGCTGCATAATCCGGCTGAAGAGTTCTTGCCTGTGGGCATACGGCCGGATCAGTAACTGTGCAATACCATTGGTTCTTGCATCCGCATACATCAAGTTCCGGTGCAGAAGTTCCAACACAGTCAGGGCCGCAATATTTCTGGTAATTCTCCTTGTGCGTTATCTGTATGTATCCGCGCCCCTTGTAGTCCACTCCGCCATTGTAGGAAGTTGATCTACGGGAGTCGCCAATTGTGTAGGTACTGCCCGGCCCCATTCCGTAGTCTCACTGTTCTTCGACAGGCAGATAGCTCTCCCCAACTTCCTTGTCAAGCGTTGCTATTATTGCAGCGAGCAACTCCTGCGTGACGGAAACTGAATTGTCCTTGAACGAATGAGAAATGGAGAGCAAGCTGTTTCCAGATTCACGTTTTTCTGGTTGCTGAACTTGAATAGCTCAGGAAAATCGACGCTTCCAGTATATGCAACTGCCGTATTCTCCAGAGCGCATGCAAACAACACGCCGAACAATAAAACAATACATGTCAAGCGCAGAAGAGATGTCTTTGGCATCATCTTATCCTCCAAGCGATTTGTCCCTCGGCTCCGGCTCCCTGCGCCATCAAGGCGAGCACTAAACAGGCAAAAATAAATCGGTGCATTGCATATTCCTGGCCAAGCCCCTCAGCCGCTTCAGTAATATCATCACGATTATTTGTATCTGTTGAATGCTCCCTAAAAAGGATTGGATGAAAGAGTCATCGGTTAAAGCTGGAATCAACAAGCGTGTGGCATGAATTGTCTTTCTCTCGTCGAGACTTCGCGTCTTCGCGCCTTCGCGTGAAGAAGAATCTCGCGCGAAGCCGCGAATGGCGCGAAAAAGACTGTATCTTCTTTGACCGATGACAAATGAGCAGCATTAGGGCGACTGCTTGCAGGCGCTGCGCAAGAAGCCGCGGAGAATTCCAGGGAATACGTTTCAGTTTGTTCTCAGGATTCCCATGACGTCGAGCAAGTCTAAAAAGATAAATCAGGCAAGAATAGGTCGCAGATCGACTCTGTTATCTTGTAGATCTTTTGAGTCCTCTTGATCCTCCAACCGGTTTCTATAAAGTTCACAGATGGCATTATCCAGCTCTATGAATTTCAGGACCACTGGGCTTTTCAGATTCAATTTATACATCTTTGCTCTTCCAACTTCTCGCGTCTCACTTACCAGGCCATTTTTCTCTAAGTTTTCCCAGGCAGAAGATAAGGTTGTTCGGCTGATCCCAGCACCTTTTGCAATATCGGTTTTTGAATAATCGTAAACCTTGTTGTCCATCAGGAAGTCTAAGATCCTGAACACTGGGCTTTTAATGCAAAGAGTCCGAAGGAATAATGTCTCTTCATGATCTTCTGAGTGAGTTGTTTGGTACATGATTGGGCTCGCCTTCCATTGAGCATCACTAAATGATATGGGCTTTTAAACACTTGTTAGTATTTTAGCTAAATAAATCTTTTCATCGATGTATAAAATATTGAACAATCGATACATTTAAATCTCTTTTCGACCATTTGGCAGACGAATGGCTAAACGCCTTAAAGATTCCGCAGAGATCGAAAAGATAAGAGCCACCATATTTGATAAACTGGATCGACGCGGCAAATGGGGTCCTGTTCATACCAGCAAGGAAAATGCTGTGAAGGGCATACCCGGTCATGAATTAGGGGCTGCTAAAGAGGTTATTGATGCGGCAATCAAAGAAGGATTCTTGAATCTGAAACCTACAAGCTATGGGGATCAGATTTCTCTCAACTTCAAGAGAAGGGAAGAAATTATAGCTATAATTCGAGATCTCTTGCTTTGATTCATGCTCACTCCCCCTCCACCCTCTTCTTCCTCTCCCCCGCCTCCTTGGCCGCCGCCTCCTTGCCCAACACCCGTGCCACCGCTTCGATGGCCTCCAGGTAGCGCACCATCTGGTCCAGCCAGTTGATGAGATCTCCCTGGTAGGCGTACATCCCGTACCTGTCGCTGAAGTAGTCGATAATCCCATCCGGGCTCTTGCCTTCCGCCCGCAGATCCAGAATGCGCAGCGATATGCTCTTCTGGACACAGCCGCAGTAGGGCGATTCCTTGCAGATGCAGCGCAGAAAGTCCCGTGAGAAGTCCATGCAGTACCTCTGCAGCTTGTTATCCAGCTCCTGTAGGTCGGAGCTGGAGAGCAGATCCAAAAAAGAGCCATGCAGTGCCCTCTGGGAGATTTGCATGTGCAATTTGATGGAGATGCGTTCTGCGAATTTGAGGTAAAGAGCCTCGAAGCTCTCCAACGCCACCGCCACCTCCAGGGGGCTCTTGCCCTTGCCGAGCAGCTTGACAATGGTGGCCACCTGCTCCGGAGCCAGGAAATGGGCCGCTGCCGCTTCGCCTAAACGGGTGGGCACGATGCCCTTCACCAGCCCTGCCTTCTCCAGAGACGCGAGCGAGCTGTTCAGGTCGTCCAGGCCCACGGTAAGGTCGTGCAGCTTTTCCAATTCCGCTCGGGAGCGAGCTGCCACGGCATTGGCCAGCACCTCCTCTTGTTGCTGCGATTCCTCAAATTCCGGTGCCACGTCTTCCATCTGGCCGTTCAGCAAGGCCAGGGCCATCTCGTCCTCCGATTCACTCCGTTTGGAAGAGAAGCGCCGGCCCGGCTCGGCCAGAATGTAGACCAGCCCCTTGTCATGATAGCCGGGCCTGCCGGCCCTGCCTAACATCTGATTGAACTCATGCACATTGAGCCACTCGATGCCCATGGCCAAAGATTCGAAGACCACCTGCGAGGCGGGAAAGTCCACGCCTGCCGCCAGGGCCGCGGTGGTGACCACGGTATGAATCTTGCCCTGGCCAAACAGCTCCTCGACCTTCTTTCTCTCCGGGTACTGTAGACCGGCATGATATGCGGAGGCACCGGGAATGGCATCGGCCAGATTGTAGCAGTTCTTTCTGGAATTGGTGAAGATGATGGTCTGACCCCGGTAGCCCGTAGACGAAGTCAGGGCCTGCGCCTCTTTGGACAGCTCCCGCAGAAGCTTGCGTTTCTCCGGTCCTGAGGTGAAGATGAGATGCCGCTCGATGGGCACCGGTCGTAGTGAATACTCGACCAGCGTTGTGCCCAGGCGCTTGGCGAGCGCAGCGGGATTGCCTACCGTAGCGGATAGGAAGATGAACTGGGCTTTGGGGGCGGCATTCTTCAGCCGGGCGATCATGCCCGCTAGCCTGTGGCCGCGCTCGGCGTCCTCCAGCATATGCACCTCGTCGATGACGACTGTGCCCACACGCCCCAGGCTCTTCTTGGTGCGAATCACCTGATCTATGCCCTCGTAAGTTCCGGAAATGATGTCGGCATTCATGCTCTGGGGAATATTGCGCCCCTTTCCCAAACGGATGCGGCTGACCCCGACACGGATGGATGTTTGAAAGCCCAATTCCCTGTATGCGCTGAGCTGATCGAACTTCTGATTAGCTAAGGCCACGAGCGGCACCAAAAAGAGCAGCTTTCCCTTATTTTCCATCAGATTCTTGACACCGGCCATCTCACCGATGAGGCTCTTACCGGTGGCCGTGGCCGAGACGACCAGCTGATTTCGTCCTTCCAAAAGGCCCGCCTTCACCGACCTGGATTGTACCGGCAAAAGCCTGGTCAGCCTCTTCTTGAGGAGCTCCAAGAGATCCTTAGGCAGGGCAATGGACTCCAGCGGCAGAGTAGGCTCCTCCTTGCTGGCAGGGATGGTGTCAAAGCGGGTCAGTTCCGGCTCCAGCCTCTGCAAAGATAGCAGGCTAACCACATCGTCCAGGCTCCTCCTGGTCTTCAAGATCCTGGCCAGATGAGCCTTGGCTGCATGGCCCAGGCCGCGAAAGTCCGCCTCGCGCAAAAGTTCAGCCGCTGCGCAGTTTTCGCAGATGCGCCTGCCCTTGTAGGTTATAGCATCCTGCTCGACGTAAGTGACTCTTCTCTGGCCCAGGCAATGATTGCAGACCTGCACAAACCTGTATTTCAGTTGATAGGACCCTAAAAGCTCGATGAACTTCTTTTCCATTGCGCCGTCGCCCCGGGCAAGATAAATGGCACCGGCTTTGCGCAGCATTCGCAAAGCGTCCTCGGGTGGAAGAAATTTCTCTGCCTCATCACCTTTTTTGACCAGGAATTTGAAGGCCCTCGGTCCCTGGGGCATGTCCTTTAAACGCAGATATCCCTCAAAAAGAACCTTGCTGCCGCTCTGAGGCAATAATAGTATGCGGGACCGGTCCGCCTGAGCCAAAATCTGAAAAGTCATTCTTAAAAATATTTATCCCAAAGTGAGGTCAATAAGCTCGTACTTCAGGCCCTCTGACTCCAGGCGCGTAAGAAGCCCCGGAATCTGCTCATCCACACTGACGATCACTGAGCTGATGCCGTGATATGCCGCCTCGACTGCGAACTCCTTGGCCCCGAAGATGATGTCCGGCTCACGCCCCACTTTGCGCAGCGCCACCAATGCCTCGATACCAAGGCAGCCCACATTCTTTACTCTGGCAAGCAAGGATCGTAGTGCCGGCAAATCTACCTTGCCGGAGCCTCCATTCTGCACTCGGGGCACTTTGCAGAGAATAATCTTTCCTTCATCAAGGCTTATCAGCCCCTGCAGGTCTGATACACCCACATCCTCTCCGGACAGCGTATCGGCAATGACAACTCCGCTGGCATCTATCCCTTCTTTTTTATTGGCATACAGAAGGCCGCTACGCATCTCCAGAGATACCCGCTCGCCCTCCGCCAGATCAGCTTCAGCGATGGCCGCCCAGACAGAGACATGGCTGATGATCTCTTCCATCACCACCCGTGCATAGCGCTTCAGCTCGGCAGCACTCTCCAGCAGCCACTCCACTCCCTCTTTGGTGATGCGATAGCGCATCCGTCCATCCGTGGTCACCAGTCCATCCGCTACCAGCTCCTTGATGTACTCGGATATGGCCTGGGGAGTGACGCCCAGACTCTCAGCCACCTCCTTTTGCCGAAGGTTAGGCTGGTGGGCGGCGATTTCCACAAGAATCTGAAAACGGGAGCTTTCCCGCTTGCTCTGCAGGACATTGGCCATTAATAGTCCTCAACGTAGGGCTCAATGCGTTGACCCCTCACCGCGAGGCCCTCCGCTCTCTTGGCCACGCCGCGAATAAATATCTGGCTGAGTCCCAGCTCTCGAGAAAGGTTGGATAGACTATTGTTGCCGCCATTGACCATGGTCTGCAACTTCTCGATCACTGTACGTAGCTCCTCATCGGACATGAAGGTGAGGCTGATCAACTCACTAAGATCCTCCATGGTGGCCCCGAAGCTGGCCTGCACGCGTGAGTATGTGGAATGATACTCTTTCTCGGGACTGGCTCCCGGCTCGGGGACCCTCCACTTGGTCTCGATTAGGCCGCTTTTGCGCAGTAGTGCCACACTTCGGTGAACGCTAGCTTCGTCGCCGATAAGCGTTGTCAGCTCACGCTCAGTATGCCATTCTCGGCTCAATTCGTCAAAGATCTTCTTATGGACATCGGAGCCGAAGGCCTGCAACAATGGGACCAGATCTGATGGATCGTTGATGATCCGCGTTCTCTTTCCCGTCACAAAGAACCTCGCATTGGTATTATCTCTCTAATTTGATAAAGCTTTTGAAGATCAGCATTCTTCAAATCAGCCTTACCGTCTCCAGATTCATGGGCGCCATAGTCGGTATCCTGTACCTCTTGTAAATGGAGCTGGCTAAATCGAGGCAGTTGCCCTCTTCGCCGTGGTTGGTGATGACCCGGCCGGGCTTGGGATAGATGCGGCGCATGTATTCCATGAGCTGCTGACGATCGGAGTGCCCGGAAAAGCCGTCCACCGTGGTTACCTCAAGGTTGATCTTTACCGTCTGGGTCTTGCCCTCTACGGAGAGGGGCAATTCCTTCCATCCTTTCTGAATGCGCCGTCCTAAAGTTCCCTCTGCCTGGTATCCTACAATTACCAGCGTATTCTTCTCATCCGGTCCCAGACGTTTGAGATACTCGAGAACCGGCCCACCGTTGAGCATGCCGCTTGTCGCCAGTATCACACAGGGCGGCCCTTCAATTATCTCCGTCCTCTGCTTGGGGCTCTCCACCTTCACAAAACACTGGGCCAGGAAGGGATTGATTCCTTTGTGGAATATGAGATCTCGAAGATCGTTATTGAGGTACTCGGGATACGTGGTATGAATGGCAGTGGCCTCGTAGATCATTCCGTCCAGACAGACCGGCACCTCATCTATGATCTTCTTTCGGATGGCCTCCTCCAAGACAACCATGACCTCTTGGCTTCTGCCAACGGAGAAGGCAGGAATGATGACTTTGCCGCCCTTGTTGATGGTTTCCTTGACCACGTTTATCAAAGTGACTTCTGCATCTTTTCTGGAGGGTTGAATGCTGTTCGTTCCTCCGTAGGTGGCCTCAGTCACCAGCGTTTCCAATCGCGGAAAATTGCATACTGCCGGATCGAAGAGCCTGGTTCGTTCGAACTTTTGGTCTCCGGTAAAAGCTACATTGTAAAGGCCGTCTCCAATGTGGAAGTGGGCAATGGAGGAGCCCAGAATGTGGCCGGCATTGTGCATGGTCAATTTGGTGTCGGGTGCAATGTCGGTTACGTCCCCGTAGTTGAGGGTGATAGTATGCTTAAGAGCCTCACGAACCATTGTAGAGTCGTATGGCAGCCTCTTTCCCTCGCGCCCGGCAATCTCAATATAATCGAGCTGCAAAAGCACAGCCAAATCCCTGGTAGGCGGAGTGCAGTAAATAGGCCCTTCGTAGCCGTATTTGTAGAGCATGGGAACAAGACCGGCATGGTCCAGGTGAGCATGCGTCAAGACCACGGCATCGATCTGATTTAGCGGATAGACCTCTGGCACATAGAGGTAGGGCGTAGCTGAGTCGTCCGATCCCACGTTTACGCCGCAGTCGATGATGATGCGTGACTCGGGAGTGGAAAGAAGCATGCAGCTTCTGCCTACCTCGCGACAGCCTCCAAGTGTGGTGATGCGAACCCACTGGTCCTTGGAAGCTATATCTCGGTGAATCTTACGGCCCACCGTGCGCAAGATGGTCTTTCGCTCCGTCTGAACGCTGCGCAGATAATCCTTAATGTTGGCGATGGTCGTGGAGCGTACCGGTGGGGTTCGGACCACTTTGGGTGTCCAGCCGATCAGCTTGGTAATCTCGCGCAGCGTCGCACCGTGGCGACCTATAACCAGGCCCGGCTTTTCCGCCTCGATCTGCACTTCTCCGGTCTCGCCATCAAAGTAGTAGTTGGTGAGAACCGCTTCCTTGGGCACAACCTCCTGAATCTTGATTATGGAAATTTCAGGTTCTGCCAATACCTTCAGGTCTGGACGCACCACCACACGTTTCCGAAGCTCCTTGGCCAGGTTACGTATGATATCGCCATCGTCCGCCAGCTTCTTGGGGTCGTCGGTATAAATGACCAACTCCGGACCCTCGAATTCCAGCCCCGTGACATTGACGTCCGGAGGCAGCTTGCTCTGCACCTTGCGTTTGAGCTCAAAAAGTACTTCTTCTACAGACAATAGAACACATCCAAAAAAGATTAAAGGAGCTTCATAATATCTGAAAACTCCGGCTCGCCTACCTCCTGGTATTTATCGGTGATTCTGACGAGCTCGATTTTATCGCCGGAAGCGGAATCGCGCTTCATGGCATTATGAATTGCCCTGGCGGCCAGCACCGTTCCATCCTCAATGCTTATGCCGGGCTTGTACATGGATTCCAGCACGCCGTAGGCTATGGGAGATCCTGAACCGGTGGCCACAACCTCACGCTCTTCGATCTGCCCGCCCAATGCATCAAGCGAATATATCCTGGGGCCGTATCTGTCTACTCCGCCCATGACGAGCTGCACCATAAAGGGATAGTAGCGACGAGAAGAGAGGATATTGGCCAGCATGGAGGTTACAGCTTTAACGGTCATGCCTTCACCCCTTTGCATCTTGTAGAGCCTTGCCTCCACCTGAACCATTCGGACCAGTGATTGAGCATCTCCTACCGCACCTGCCGTAGTCAGACCCACCAAGTCGTCGATCTGATAAATCTTCTTGGCGCTGCTGCTGGCTATGAAGCTGCCCATGGTAGCACGGCTCTCCGATGCAAGGACTACACCCCCATCGCAGAGTACACCTACCGTAGTTGTACCTTTGAACACCTCGACCATCTAATTACCTCAACTAAAATCAGAAAACGGACATGACGCTTTTTACTTCTGCTATATAAATACTTTCCGCCGTCGGTCATAGGCAAAGGTCGAGGAAAAATGCCGCTGGAATCAATTTGAGCAAATAAGAAATATTAGGCCGCACAAGGACTTAACGTGAACGACCTTGCCGGCCTTGCCGCCTTTGTCCAAAAATACTACCTCGATCCCATAGTCTACGACACCAGCTATAACCCTGTGGATACTATTACCTGGGCGATAATCCTGGGTCTGGCTATACTTGGCCTGATAAAACTGCTTAGCCGCTGGGATCTCTTAATGGATGAGCGGCTGCTGCTCTCTACCCTGCCTTACGTCCTGGCCGGTTCGAGCTTGCGGGTGATCGAGGACGGCAATCTGGTTGCTGCTCCCTGGAGATATCTTTTAATCACGCCGCTCATATTCTTCCTGGTCTTTCTAATTACGGCTGCCTGTTTGATCATCACCCGTAAGATCTGGGGCGAGAAGTTTCATGCAAGATATGCCGCATTTGGCTTTCTCTGGACTTTTTTCAATCTGGCCGTTCTTTCCACACTCGGATTTAAGAACACCTGGGTCATAGCCGCCGTCTTCCTGCTGGGTTCGCTCCTCGCTGGGGGCGTTCTCTTTTGCGGGCGTCATCTGTCCGCTCTGAAGTTTTTGGACGGAAGATTCAATCAAATGATCATCTACGCTCATATGCTGGATGCCAGCTCAACTTATTATGGAGTGGACTGGTTTGGTTACTATGAGAAGCATGTCGTTCCCACTTTTCTCATAGACCTGACCGGCTCCGCAGCTATTATGTTTCCTCTCAAGCTGGCGATCCTCCTGCCCGTGCTCTACATGATCGACAAATCTATGCAGGAACCCTCTCTGCGAAATCTCACCAAACTGACCTTGATCACCCTGGGCCTGGCGCCTGCCATCCGAAATACGCTTCGTCTGGCCCTGGGAATCTGAGGTGGTTTACGGAATAAAACCACAGAGCCACAGAGCGCACATAGGACGAACAGACGGATAACTGTAACGTCAATAGTAACCTAGGGTTAGCCACTGGAAAGGCGAAGAGCCAAAAAAAGCAAGATACAAAAAAAATCCGGGGAAAGCGGAACGCTCCCTGAACACTAAATCATCTTTTCAGCTGATCCTTCGCTCATCGCTTCTGCCGCCGGATACTGTTCCTTTCACCGGCGCCTCGCCCGTTGGCAGGTAGAGGGTGAAGGCTCCCGACGTGCTGTTGCCGTCAGCGCTGTTGAGGGTCATCCGGTAGAGGAAGACGTTGTCCAGAGATATGACATTCAGGATCATGGCGTTTCCTTCCAGAAGAGAGCCCTCCGCTGTGGCCATCTGCCGGTTTAAGCCCTGCTTGAAGATACCCGTGCCAAAGATAGCCGCTTCCGACTGGTAAAGCCGCAGCTCAATGTCGCCGATGGGCACGGATTTCTGGTTTCTCAGCTCAAAGCTCCAGTTGCCGGCCAGATTGCGGCCATACGTCTGCAGGCCGGGCTTTGCCGTGCCGCCCGTCATTTCCATGTATTCTGCCGTGTGCTCCGGATCGGATATCTGCATTCCATCCAGGGATAGATCCATGCCGGCCGGCACTATGACTCTTGGCGTAGGCGCAGCGTAAGCTCCAACCATAATGCAGGCGATAGCGGCCAGCATTAACAAGATGTTTCTCAAATTGAACATTTACCAAACCTCCACTAAAATCCTATTTCCCCAGTATCTTGCGGTGCGCTTCCCTGAATTCGTGGTCTCTCATCTGACAGGAGCATTTCCCCTGGAACCATTGATAGCGGGTCATCTCCTTCCAGATCTCCTTCAGACTCTTTTCTTTGATATTCCCAAAGGAGAGCGGCATGTAGGCGCAGGGCAGGGCCTCGCCTGCGCCGTCCACGTGAATCCACCTTCTCCCGGCAAAGCATCCGAACATCTCCGGGCCGAGGAGATAGGGCAGAGCTGAGACCCTGGGTCCGGAGGACCGGTTCTTTTCCTTGTGGAAGCGTTCCAGGCGCAGGACATCAGCGTTTGTCAGCACCTCATCCTCATGCGATGCCCAGCGGCCCACTGCCACAATCTCGTAAAAGGAGAGCTCATGCACGCCCAGATTCGTGGCCAGCGAAAAAGCATCCTCCAGATGGTCGATGTTGTGAGGGGAAGTCACCATGAACAGGTCCACCAGCAGGCCCGCTTCCAGCGCGTTTTTGACGCCATCGAGCGCATCGTGGTAAGCGCCGCAGCGGCCCCGTACCCGGTCGTGCTCTTTTTCAAAGGGACTGTCGATGCTGATTCGCACGGCATAAAGCCCGGCCTGTTTGAGCTTCTGCGCCAGATCGACCGTGAGATGATAGCCGCTGGTGAATGTTGTGGCAATGGCCCGCTCGTCCACGGAGGAGACCAGATCGGGCAGATCCTTTCTCAACATGGGCTCGCCCCCGTCAAAAGTTATGAGGTAAGAACCCATATCCAGTGCCTGGGAGATCGCCATTTTTACAACTGCGCTCTCCAGTATCTCTCCCTGGCGGGAGGGGGCGCTGCAATGAATGCAGTCATTGGGACAGGCCCTCATGACGGCTATGGAAAACTGATCGGGCACTGGTCGACGGGTTAAAGCCGCCACCTGGGCGGAGAGCATGCGATCGAAGGCCTGGCTGGGGGCGGGCGGAATCCAGGTGGAGAAGATGAACTTGTCCGGGCCGGAGCTTATGGGCTTCTCATCGGCAAAGATCTTATTGATCCGGTCCATGATCGGCCTGGCTATTGGAGCGAGCGCGCCCCGGGCGGAAAGCGTGATGCCTCTTCCTTCGGCGGAAGCCTCAAAACTCAGCAGAGGCTTTTTTGCGATCTGCATCTCTCTAGTCCCCGCTGCGTCATCTCGTCCACGATGCTCTCCAGGCGAGATAACATATCATCGCGTCCTGTTGAGAGAAAAAGAGCTTTTTTTGCGAGGCTGCTGTGATCATCAATGACCTTAATGCACATCTGCCTTGCGACATCATCCTGATACTGGTTGCTGTAGATTATGGGAAGGGTAACCGAAATCTTCTCGGACGATTTTCCTTGATCCAGCCCCATGAATTCCTCCAGGTCATCGAGTACCTGATAGCCCAGACCCAGGTGCGTCCCATAACTCTCCAACCTGGAAACATCCACTTCACCAGCTCCGGCTATGAGTCCGCCCATCTTGGCGGATGCGGAAAAGAGAGTGGCGGTTTTCTTAGAGATGCATTGGTAGTAATCATCAGGGGTTGAGGCGGAAGACAAATCCATCAGCTCTCCCTCTGACATGTCCATGCAGGCGGAGGCAAAAGTGCTTATTACCGGCTGGCTATAATGAGATATCAGCTCTATAGATCGAGATATGAGCCAGTCCCCGGCAAGAAGAGAGGCTTCCGGACCAAAACGTTGCAAAGCGCTTTCTGAGCCTCTTCGCTCTAATCCCTGGTCGAGAATGTCGTCATGCACCAGGGAGGCGGCATGCACCAGCTCAATGGCCAGAGCCGCGTTCACTGCTGAAGGCGCGCTGCCGCCCATTGTCTGTGCAGAGAAAATCAGGATAAGGGGACGAACCCTTTTTCCAGGGGTGGAGAGCACATAGCTGATTATCTCTCCCAGGGGAGAATTGGGCAGGCTTCTCACCAGTTCGGCGAGTTGCTTGTTTATAAGGTTGTATTCATCCCAGCCGGAGAACATCGAATGGGGTACTGCCGGCCTGGCTATTTAGCTTTTGCTAATGCGAATATTTTGGTTAGTAATGAATATGAAGCGAAAGCCTTTTAAGTTAACAATAGTTATTGCGGGGGTATTGAAAAAAGCATGAAAAATTGGTGATACGAGATATGAATAGTTTACATTTAATTTTAATTGCGTGTATTTTAGCAATATTCTCAACTGCAGCGGCCCAAAATCCCTTTGAGGCTGCTGCCAGTTCCCTCCAGGAACAGATGAATACTGCCGGACAACAGCTTCAGGAGAAAGCTACAAAGCACGTTCTCGAAGGAAATCTAACCCAAGAGCACATCGCCCAGGATCTCAATGCCACCAAAGATAATCTGACGGCGCAAGCAACCGCAAAAATCAACCAGATAAGTCAGAACCTGACTCCTGGGCAGCTTCAACAGAAGGCAACCGAGGAGCTGAAGAAGCAGGTAAGCGAACAGATTAAACAGCAACCGGGATTTGATGCCGCTTTAGCCATATTGGCCACACTGGCCGCGGTTGGCTTACTCCGGCGAAGAAACTAAGAGAATCATCATTCATCCTTTTTTTGTCTCAGGCGGCTTTGCATCTAAAGTTCCTTTTGAGCGGGACTTTAAGTGCAGACATCAGACTTTAGGTGCAAGTCTCCGACTTTAGTTGCAGAACCGACTTTAGATGCAAAGCCGTCCCAGGCAGAACCAATATATACTAATACGATGACTGACCGTCAGTCATACAGTAAGGGAAAGAAATATGGAAATCAATGATGCAGAAAAAAATAAACGAAAGTCGAACGTGGCTCTGCTTTCCGTAATCTCGAATACCAGCCTTGTGATTCTCAAACTTGTTGCAGGAACGATGATCGGATCGGTCTCTGTGATATCCGAGGCCATCCATTCGGGAGTGGACCTGTTGGCGGCCATCATTGCATTTTTTGCCGTGAGAAAATCCGGCAAACCGGCAGACGAGGACCATCCCTTCGGGCACGGCAAGGTTGAGAATATCTCCGGAACTGTTGAGGCTTTGCTCATCTTCCTTGCGGCGGGCTGGATCATCTTTGAGGCCGTAAAAAAGCTGAGAAATCCCGAACCTCTGGGTGATGCATGGCTAGGCATTGTCGTGATGCTGATTTCCGTCATGGCGAATATTATAGTTTCCAAGAATCTTTTCAAGGTTGGAAAAGAAACGGACTCTATCGCTCTGATGGCGGACGCATGGCATCTGCGAACAGACGTATACACATCGCTTGGTGTTTTCGGCGGCCTGGCCATCATCTTTGCAGGCGGATTTGTCCTTCCCGGAGTAGATCTGCGATGGGTGGATCCGGTGGCTGCAATAGGAGTCGCTCTGTTGATAGTGCGAGCTGCCTATCATCTGACGGTTGAGTCAGCCCGTGACCTGGTGGATGTGGGTCTTCCTTCTGAAGAGGTGGACGATATGCGTAGGCACATAAGGGCGTTTGCTCCAACCATCCGGGGATTTCATCGCCTTCGCACGCGAAAAGCTGGACCCAGTCGCTTCGTCGAGTTTCACATCAGAGTCGATGCATCAATGTCCGTTGACGAATCACATCGCATTGCCGACATGATAACCTGCTCTATCAAACAGCACTATCCTGGGACTACAGTTACCATTCATATCGAGCCCTGCAATTGCGCCATGGCCAGAGAAGGCTCTTGCGGCTGCCTGCTCAGTGAGCAAGAGAAAAAAGAGCTTAAAATGATTTGCGAGGTTTGATTCTTATGCAAAAAAAGATATTGTTAGCCACGGATGGATCGGAGACCAGCATGCGTGCTGCGAAGATGGCCTTAGATATCGGGAAAAAATCAGGTGCCACGGTAACGGCAGTCTACGTTGTCGATGTGCATAGATTGGCTCAGCTTCCCGGTTATGCGGCAATGCCCGGTATTAAAGACAATCTGATGGAACTCATGTTCAAGGAAGGCGACGAGGCATTGGAGGAAATTGAGGATATGTCCCGTGATGCAGGAGTTGCTTATGAAAGAGTGGTAGCTGAGGGTGATCCGGGTGAGGAGCTGCTCAAGCTCTGCCGCAATCCGGGTTTTGACCTGATAGTGCTTGGCACCATCGGAAAGAGCGGCCTGAAACGGTTCCTCTTGGGAAGCGTTGCCGAGAAAGTAGTGCGCCACTCCCATGTGCCGGTTCTAGTGGTGCCTGCAAAAAAGGAACAAGAATAGTCGGGACCGGATAGAGTACTGAGGACGATGAAAAGAATTACAAAAGTACCCGAAGAAAGAAGACGAGAATTGATTAATACGGCTGAGCGTCTCTTCATGGAAAAGGGATATGAGCATACAGCAATTAGCGACATTGTCAAAGAGCTAAATATTGCCCAGGGAACTCTCTACTACTACTTTCGCTCTAAAGAGGATATATTGGAAGCTGTTGTGGAGAAGAGCATTGCCGTCTTGGAGCAGAATGTTATCCTGCTCACCGAAGATGAAAGGGTCGATGAGGCAACCAGGCTCAATGCCGCAATTAATGGAATTCTCGGGTTCGTTTCCCAAAGGAATGACTTCATAGACTTTCTCCATCAAGACATAAATGCTGTAATGCATGCCAAGCTGGAAAAGGCAACTGTGGAGCGAATAGTTCCTATTTTATCCGAGTTAGTGGCCAAAGGAAATGCTAATGGTCGTTTCAATATTGAAAATCCCACTGAGACGGTTCTGTTTCTCAGTACTTCCCTGGTCTATATCTTCCACCAGCCGGATATCAACACCGACCAACAACGTCGTGAGAAGCTATGTCAGTCTCTGGAGACGATACTGAACAAGGTCCTGGTGGCCAAGAATTATAGCTTCATGATAACTATTTGATTAGATTTAAAAAATTTATAGCAGCCTGCTGGATTCTATTTTGGCGCATCTTCCAGCTACCACCTTGTATCCTTCTTTATCCAGCTTCTTTATGGCCTCCGGGCTTTCTGTGCCCGGCTGCATCCAGAAGACCTTGAAGCCTTTCTTCTTGGCCTCCTCGGCCAAGGCGGGCACGGCAGAGGGCCTGCGAAAAACGTTGACAATATCGATCTCATCCGGTATGTCCTGCATGGAGGCGTAGACCTTCTCGCCCAGAATGATTTTGCCGGCATAATTGGGATTGACGAGATAGAGCTTGAAGCCGTGGCTTTGCAGGACATCGGAGACGAAGTAGCTGGGCTTGTAGGGATCGGGGGAGATGCCGACCACGCAGATGGTGCGGCAGCTTGTCAGGGCCTCTTTGAGGTCCAAATCTTCGCGAAGGATGGGCATGAGAAGTACATGGGCTTTCTTGGGATAAATAGTTAAACTTATTCTGAATTATTAATCTGTCTTCTTGCACAGCACCTTGTCCATGAATATCAGATTCTCGGGCAATTCTGCCAGCCTCACCTTTTCTCCCCGCACATCAACAACGGCATCGAGCCTCGTGAAGTGGACCTGCTGTATCCGAACTAAGGGCTCGCACCCTTTCTGGAGGTGCTCTTTAAAGCCATCAATCCTGCCGCCTTCTCCCATGTAATCCACAATGCGGCGGAAGAGCTTGGGCAGGATGGCCACCTCTTCTGTGATGGCCGTCAGGCTGGATACGGAAAATCCCCGCGTGGTCCTGTCATTTGGCCAGAGTCCCTTTCCTTCCGCTCGGGCGTTTGTCACGGCCTGTGTCAAAGGAAGTCGCAGATCTGAGAAGAGGCCGTTATAGTACATGGGATAGGCGAGGCCCTGGGCAAGGAGATGGTAGTTATAGCTCTCTTTGAGAATCGACTCATTCAGGGTGATCTCTGCTCCGTCTCTCTCCTCGGTATTACCGGCGAAGACGAAGGCTACCGGGCGGCGGTAGCTCTCAGTGCTGCGGGCCAGGATGAACCCATCCGTTCCGTCCTGGGCTTTGATCACAGTGCTGTGCGTTTCATCCCAGACTACCTCATTAATTCCCAGTTGAGAGAGAAGGTAGCTGGTGGCGGCCTGGGCGGGCTGCTGTGGCTGGCAGACGCCCTGGTAGTGCGTTTCCAGAGCATCGACGGCCTCGATGCGCAGTTGTGCATGGCCGCGCGCATTCAGTTCCACAGCCGGGCCGGAGAGTTTCTTCCAAAGAGTGGAGTCTTTGGCCTTGAATCTAATCGAATCGCCATCAGGACTGTAGCCGAGCACGTGGAAGGTTCCTTTGATCAGAGTAAACGACATTCATATCCTCCTAAATAATTTTTTCAATGCACCTATTTTTAGTACTGAGTTATTTTAAGGATTTAAATTTTTTCATTATGTTATAAAATATCGGAAAACACATAAAAATGCTTAATGGTGTATTTGAAGGGTTAACTAGACTTAGGCCGAAAGATGTTCTCTCCAGTATGGAACGAAATGGACGATTTTGAAACCAGGTTTCCAAAATTCGTCTCTGTACGCTCTGTGCCTCTGTGGTGATAGTTATAATGATAAAAACAGACAAAAAAACGATGGATGAGGACTCAACTGTCTCATGCTACGACCGGCACGCCAAGGATTATGACCTCTACCAGTCGGCCGTGGTTCCCGGTTATCAGGAGATGCTCGACCTCGTGGCCGAGGCTTGCCGGCGCTATCTGCCAGAAGAGGCGAAGCTCATCGATCTGGGCTGCGGAACAGGCAATGCCTCCCTGGCTATTTTGCGAAAGATTCCTTCGGCCAGGATCTTTCTCATCGACGGCTCGGGAAGAATGGTCAAGGTAGCTGCGGAGAAGATCTCGTGCGCCCACTCGGTGGCGATCCTGGGCTGCAGGGTGGCGGACCTTGCGAGAAGTGATTGGGACGATGGCATAGAGGGCGAAGACCTGGTGGGCGAAGGGTATGACGCCGTAGTCTCCACACTGGTTTTAGAGCATCTGCCCTTCGATCGCTACAAAGAGGCCATTGCCAAATGCTACCGTCTGCTCAAGCCGGGCGGCTGGCTCCTGGCAGCGGAGGGCTACGTCGAGGAAGGAAGCGATATGCAAGAGAGGTTCTTCCAGGAGATGGAGGAGCGGCGCAAAGCCGTCGATCCAGAGCTCTCCGAATTCGTGGCCCGGCTGCGGAACGAGAAGGAGACGCACTACTATTGCAGCAAGGCCGAGAAGGAAGAGTGGTGGAGGCAGGCGGGATTTGTGCAGGTCAATGTGTTCTGGCAGTACCTTTGTATTGCCTTGATGGCCGGCAGAAAGCCATTGTGAGAAACTAAAACCCGCTAAATAGTTAAGCAAGCAGCGCATTTAATTTAGGGGTAAGCGCATGCCAGAGAAAAAAGTTACAGTCGCATTGATTCAAACCTCTGTCTCCGAGGATCTCGATCTCAATCTGTTGAGAACTATGGAAAAGGTAAAAGAGGCAGCAAGCCAAGGCGCAAAGATCGTCTGCCTGCAGGAGCTTTTCCGCACGCGCTACTTTCCTCAGTGGGATCAAAAAGATGCTGCAGCCCTGGCGGAGGCCATTCCCGGCCCGTCCACTGAGGCCTTTTCTGCGCTGGCCAGAGAACTGCAGATAGTAGTAATAGTACCTGTCTTCGAGCGAGATGAAGTCGGCTTCTACAACTCTGTGGCCGTAATTGACGCGGACGGCAGCCTTCTTCCCACCTATAGAAAGGTGCATATTCCCCATGATCCTCTCTTTTACGAGAAGAGCTACTTTACCCCCGGCGAGGAGATCCGGGTTTACGATACCCGCTATGCCAAATTTGCGGCGCTCATCTGCTACGACCAGTGGTTCCCGGAGGCTGCGCGCGTTGCCGCCCTGGCTGGCGCAGAGATCATCTTCTATCCCACTGCTATCGGCTGGGTAAAAGGCGAGGAGGACCCGGTCGAGGGGGATTGGCACGATGCCTGGGAGACGGTGCAAAGGAGCCACGCCATTGCCAACAGCGTCTGTGTGGCTGCGGCCAACAGGGTGGGCCGGGAGAAGGATCTCGTATTTTGGGGCAGCTCCTTTGTCTGCGACTGCTTTGGCAAAATCCTGGGCCTGGCAAGCAGCAGCGCGGAAGAGGTGCTGGTGGTGGAGCTTGATCTGGGCCACAACGAAGAGGTGCGAGAGGGCTGGGGCTTCTTCCGCAATCGACGCCCGGATGTCTACTGGCCGCTCATCGAGATGGTGCAGGAGGGGGATAAGCCGAAGCCCGGGAAAAAGGAGGAGGCAGGGCTCAGCCTCAAGGACACACCACGTTCTTTAGGCTACCACATGCCTGCGGAGTGGGAGCGCCACGAGGCCATCTGGCTCTCCTGGCCTTACGATCTAAACAGCTTCCCGGAGATCGAGGCCGTGGAGAAGGCCTACCTGTCCATCATCAAAGCCATTCACCAGAGCGAGATTGTCAACCTGCTGGTCAATGACGAGATGCTGCTTTATGCCGTGGTGGACCTGCTGAAAAATGAGAAGGTCGATCTATGCCGGGTTCACTTCCATCTGTTAAACTATGCGGACGTGTGGTTCCGGGACTACGGCCCCACCTTTGTGGTCCGTGAGAATGAGGCAGGAAAAGGAGTCGCGGCCGTTAACTGGATCTTCAACGCCTGGGGCGAGAAGTATGAGGAGCTGATGGCAGACGCAAGGATTGGTAGCCTCATCAACAATGATCTCAAGATGGAGTGCTTTTGGCCGGGCATCGTCATGGAGGGCGGCTCCATCGATGTGAACGGCTGCGGAACTGTGCTGACCACGGAGCAGTGCCTGCTCAACAGGAATCGAAATCCATCCTTGAATAAAGAGGAGATCGAAGGATATCTCCGGGAATTCCTGGGTGTGCAGAAGGTCATCTGGCTGAAAGAGGGCATCGCTGGGGACGACACAGACGGGCACGTGGACGACATTGCCAGGTTCGTGAATCCGACCACAGTTCTATGCGCCTACGAGGACGATCCCGATGATGAAAACTTCTTACCGCTCAAGCAGAACTACGAGCTGCTCAGCCGGGAGACGGACCAGGATGGTCTCCCCCTGACGGTGATCAAGCTGCCCATGCCCGGACGCGTGGGCGCGGAGGAGCGGCTGCCCGCTAGCTACGCCAACTTCTACATCGGCAACGATGTGGTTATGGTGCCGGTCTTCGGGCACAAGAATGACAGTGTGGCACTGAAGATAATTGGGGAGGCATTCCCGGAGCGGCGGGTCTTGGGCATCAACTGCCGGGAGATGGTGCACGGGCTAGGGACGGTGCACTGCATCAGCCAGCAGCAGCCGATGGGGTGTGGATGATATTTATGCAGGTGAATGTTTCCGCCCTATAAACAAATCGTTGTCTGCCTGTAAACAAAATGTTTATAGCATGTAAACATATCTCTCTTGCATGCTCACTGATCTTTTCAAGACCAAAGAGCGAGCGAAAATCTTGCGTTATGTGATGTTTCGTAGCCCCTTTTCCGTCTCTGAGGTTTCTGTAGTTACAGGGGTTAACAAGGGTCTAGTCTCTCGCTATCTCCGACTTCTGGAAGAGCTGCGGCTGCTGCAAAGAGCGGGTCGCAAATATGCCCTATTGGATGGCGCTCTGCCTCGCGCTGTCAGGCTTCTTCTCAACCTGGAAAAGCTGGACCTTTCCACATTGATCACAGGCTCTTTTCAGGGCCTGGGCCTTTATGGAAGCTGGGCACGGGGGACAAACCACCTGGACAGCGACCTGGATGTTTGGGTAAGTGCAGATAGCCTGCCCGAGGAGAGCACGCTGGCCAGGTTGCAGAGGGACTTGAGCCTGCGGGCAGGGACCGAAGTCAATCTGCTCGTGATAACTCACCAAAAGCTGGCAGAGTTAAAAATATATGATCCTCCCTTTTATAACTCGATGATCATGGACTCTGTGACAATAAAAGGTGAGCCTCTTGAAGACTATCGATGAATGCTTTGAGCGAGGTCTTTTGCGAAAGGTGGAGCCTTCTCGGATAAAGAGCCAGCAATCTCTGCGTCTGGCCAGGGACTGGCTCTGTGAGGCGGAAGCGAATTTAAAGGCTGAAGCCTATCGATCCGCCTTATCATCGGCATACTTGGCAGTCTTCCATTCCGCTCGCGCTGTTCTCTTTCGGGATGGAGTGCGAGAAAAGAGTCACTACTGCATAGGTCTCTATCTGCAAACCTATGTGGAGAAAGACGATCTTGAAGAAGAATGGCCGATGCTCTTTGACAGAATTAGAAGTGTTCGCCATGCTGATCAGTACTCATTCCAGGTCAAGCCCACAGAAGAGGAAGTGAGATCATGGCTGCATCTTGCAGAGTGTTTCATAAACCGTATGGAATTATTATGTGGAACTGATGAGATAAAATAGATTTGTAAAAGGCAGCGCATGCGGGAGAAAATGCAATATTCATGGTTATGAAAAAGGAAAGAAAAAAGGAGCCCTCAATTACAGTTTAACCGATCCATTCCCTCCGATGGCATCTGTATAGCTGTAGGGCGGATATGATACGCCGTTCCCAGTCCAATGCGCTTCCGGCACCTGGCCGGATACCTTTCCCTGAGCCTGCACCATTATCGTCTTGCCGCTAACCGTCCCATCAATCTTCACCTTCCAGGTTGCTCGGGCAGTCGATCCTGCTTTCATGTCTCCCAGAGTCTTCCTGGAACCGGTGGAATCGAGGCCCATACCATCCGGCAATGCGATCACGGCCACAGCATCTTTGGCAGGATACAAGGATGAGTTAAATGGCATCGGGCAGGGGTAAGTAACGTCCGCCGTAACCGTCGCCGTTGAGCCCGGCTTTAATGATCCTGAGGTCTTAACAGAGACATTCCAGGGCATCATCACCATTCCCCAATATGGATGAGATTCACCTTCCGCTGTGTAGTTCCAGCCGCTTTGCAGCTCCTGGTAAGTCCAGGCGGTGATTCCTGTATTGTTGGTCAGATGTTTCTGGTCCCTGCCCCAGGGATCGCTGAAGTAAATGATGCCTTTTACGTCGTCGTATCCTATGGCCGTCCGGTAGTGGCCGCCTCCGCCATTCGGCTCGAACGTCATGAGCAGGATTACCGGCGTATCAGCCGCAATAAGGCCCTTCAATTCCGCCAGCCAGAATTGATCAGAAGAATAGGGGAATGATGCATAACCCAAAGCCCTTTCCGGATATCCGGCGCTGGGAGCCTCAGGCGGGAAGAATCTTCCCTGAGCGGAACTCATGGTGCTGAAGTGGCCAGCTCTTACCATATCAAAGGACCACGTGCCCGCGGAAGAGCTCCTGGCCACATCTGCGATCTCCTTTTGATTTATGTCCGGCCCATAATAATCATATACTCCTTCCAGAACTCCTTCTCCGCAGAATAGGCCGTTCATTTGCTGGTGCCAGGGAACATTGGCAATCATATGAGATGAAGGCAAGGGCGCGCTTCCTCCTGCGTTTTCATCTGCGGCGTTGCCCCCAATCCAAATGCACGAAATCAATATCATTAAAGCTGTTACGGCTAACCTGGAATGGATCTTCAAATGTAAACCCCCGTTTCTTGAGATATTAATGAGAATTATTCTACATTTTCATGAAATCAATAAATCCCTGCTCCACGTCTACAGACACCAGCTCTACGATGATCTGGTCTCCCACGTCAAGGCCTTTACTTCCGCTCTTGATCATTCCTTCCACGGGAATATCCAAAAGCCGGGCCCAGGTGCCTTTCTCCGATGCCCCGGTAACCATGGCATCAAACCTCTCTCCAATTCTCGATTGGAGCAGAAGCGCGGCTGCTGATTTGCCCACCTGCCGCTCCACTTTGTTGGCTTCATCCTCTTTTTTCGTGCAATTTTCGGCCAGAGAATCCAGCTCGTCCAGGCTGTAGGGCACGGGTCTCTTTTCAATGGCGGCTTTGAGCAGGCGCTGCGTGATCAGATCGGTGTAGCGGCGGTTGGGGGCGGTGGAATGGGTGTAATCCTTGACTGCCAGGCCAAAGTGTCCCGTGGCTTCTTCACCAGGCAGCTCCGCCACGTATTCGCCATTTCCCAGAAGCTTGATCACGGCTAAAGAGAGATCCGGGAAGCGCAGCGGATCGGCCTCTTTCATCATGGTAAGAAACGTCTCCAGCTTTCGGGCATTAGGATTCTTGGGAAGCTTGAAGGCATGCTGGGCGGCGATCTCCACGATTCGATCCCATCTCTTGGGAATACGCACCACGCGACGGATGGAGGGGATATTTCGGGCGGAGAGGTAGCGCACCGTCACGCCGTTGGCGGCAATCATGAAGTCCTCGATGATCTCCTTGGCCCGGTTCTTTTCCTCCACCTGCAGATCGCTGATTTTGTCGCCTTCAAACACCGACTTGGCCTCAATGGTCTCCAGGCTGAGTGCGCCCTGAGCATGGCGAAGGCTCTTCATCTTCTGAGCAGCCTGATCCTGGAGTAGCAGATTTTCGGCCAGCCCTTCTTTGGCTGCCACAGCCTCTGGCACGGGCGTCTTTCCCTCCAGCCAGGCACCCACGCTATTGTAGGCCAGCTTGGCATGATTATGTACTGCCGCTCGGTAGACGTCCGAGTCCAACAGCGATCCGTCCGGGAGAATGGTCATCTCCACTACCATGGCCAGGCGGTCCTCGTTCAGATTCAGGGAGGTGAGATTGGTGGACAGCTTCACCGGCAGCATGGGAAATATCTGGGCGGCGGTGTAGATTGAGGTGGTGTTGTGCTGTGCGTCCTGGTCAATGGCGGAATTTTTCTTGACCAGAGCATCCACATCTGCCACGGCGACGAGGATCTTTGTCTTTCCCTCAGGCATCGCTTCGGCAAATGTGAGCTGGTCAAGGTCCTCAGAATCGTCATTGTCAATGGAAGCCCAGAGCAGGTCTCTCAAGTCACGCGCCTTTGTAGCCAGGCTTACCTTTGCCGGGGCCTGAATCATGGCAAGCTCGGAGACTGCCTGGGTGGAAAATTCGGGGAGCAGTCCTCGGGTAAGCATGACTCGCCGGGCGATGTTCTGCAGGGTGGTGCGGTTCTGGGTGTCTGTGGTTTTCGGATTTGAATTTGAATTTGTATTCATTTGATGTATCTCCTGTATCTATGAGCATAAATTTGTTGGGATGGGCCTCTCGTTTTAGCGGTCAGATTGAGTGTCTGCCAGAACAAACTTTATATTATCTAAACGCATTAGGAAAAGCGAAATGAAGGATTTGACCTTTGCTCCATTTACGGTTCTCGTTTTAATTCTCCTTTTCTCTTGTGCCAGTTCTTATGAGGCAAAGGGCGCCGCCTCTTATCTCAATGATACCGCTATAGCTTGGTTCCCAAAAATAGACACTAAGATCCTTTCGCCCACTCAGAACGTTGATTTTGTCCCCAATTTGACGGCCTACCAGCAAACGACCGACTATACCTGTGGCCCTGCCGCATTGCTTTCTCTGGCTAAATTCTACGGATTGCCTAACATTGAGGAAGACGCAAAAACAGAAATGCGAATCGCTAATGAATCAGGCACAAGGGATTTGAATTCATCCCAGCCGGGGACTAAACCGCAAGAGATGGTTGCCTGGCTTGAGAAGAATGGCTTTAATGTGAAAATCGAGTTTGAGGACAAAGGTGATAGTACTGCATTGCAGCGGCTACGCGACAACATTCGTCAAGGCATTCCAACTTTGGTGGAATGGATAGATCTCAGCGGACACTGGGCGATAGCTGTCGGATACGACTATCGCAATGCCAGTGATCCGTGGGATGATGTCTTGATTCTGGCAGATCCTTATGATAGGTACGATGATTACTGCGACGGCTACTCCTTCGTAAATGCCAATCGTTTTTACTGGATGTGGTTTGACGCTCTGTATTTCGACAATATCACCTGGCGAACCATGATCACCGCCACCCCGAAAAAGTCTTATTGCATCAAATATACTCAATAGTACCGCACTCCTTGTTTACGGCCACATGTTCGGCATTTGGAAACTTGATAAGAGTAACCGTAATCTTTCCATCGAGAGTCAAACCTATGAAGCGTCATCTGATGTGTAAATAAATGCGGGAGACGGGATTTGAACCCGTGAACGCCTGTGCGACAGGGCCCTCAACCTTAAGATAGCCTTCGGCTATGAAGTCGCGGTCCTTCGGACTGCTTCGCTCCTTTGCATGTACGCGATTTTGAGTAATGTCGGGGTAAAAGGTGCTAAGGATGGTATGGTCCTTGAGAGGTACGAGCAATGCCTGACATTATAGAGAATTATATCACAGCTGATCCCCACGAGACCGTAGCAGACCCGATCGATGGGTCTTCTCCTATTATTTCACAGAATCGCGGTCTAGAAGAAGAGATTAGAAAGACCCACAAGACCAGGGAAAAGAGGAGGATGAAGAAGTGTGGAACTAAGGCATACTCGGCAGAAAATTATCCGTTCCTCACAAGTCGGTCCACTGGGTCTAATGGGTGCCGATCGCGATTTTAAATGCCCTCGCGAAGATGGACCTATGCCTTACAGCCTCTCCCATGAGTCTTTGTATCTATGATCAAAGCCATACTTGCTAATCATATACAACTCCCATCGCCAAATAGATGTCTGCATAGAGGCTGCGTTCAATATATCCAAGATGTAGACAATCTTGCTGTTCATATTATTGCTAGTAATCGTAATAGCTATATAAATATTTCGCCAGATAATGATATATCCTTGCCAATATTTGACAAATTAGGAGTTAATATTCAATCATTTAGTAGTTAATCCTCAAAATCATACTAAACATCTTTATAATACCTATTATTATGATGACTATTCTTATTTATAAATTAGATTTAAACAATATAATTAAATTTAAATAGCAAAAAATACCATTATTAATCAGGGCCTACAGATATCCATGCCCAATTCCCCTGGAGGCTCTATCCCTTTCTATTTTCCATGTTAAAAGAAGATATGGCGATCTAAACATAGACCGCCGTTCCTGGCTCCACGTTGATTACCTTTGTCCCACCTCGTTCAAAGAACATTGTCTTGGGGTAGTTGAACTGACCATCGTAGACCCGAATATCGTGGTTCTGGTTGCCAGCTACTCTGAAGCTAAACTTTCCATCCAGAGGATCTCCACCAGTCCCCTCCGTGCCTATGTAATTGCCATCTAAGAATACCTGATATCCCCTCATGCCCTTAGAGACGATTGTTGCTGTAGAATCGCCTGTGGTTGCAGCGGACGACTGGGCGGTTATATATGTGGGAGCAAGGGATTGAATCGGTGGATTCGTATAGCTAGATCCTTGATATACCCTAAAGGATGATTTTGTTTTTGCATAATCCACGGTTTCTGCCCAGTTCTTTTGGAATGGCTCCCATGTCATTCCAGCTAGAGAATTCAATCTAAAGTCGGAATACAAAGGCGATTGATAAAACGGATATACTCCATAGGGTCCTGGATATGTGCCGTTCCTATATTGGTAAGGATAGGCATAATCTCTGAAAAATTCTGCACCAAAGTAGGGGTAGTACATTGTCTCCCAACTCTGTTGTTGGTTTGGGGAAAATATGGGATCTGTGAAGTATTGAGCCATCTCACCACCATAAGGTCCGACGTATCCTCCACCAAGATAGTCCTGTCCGCATGCTAAACTGGTCAGCAAGCATAAAATGAACAATGTTATATACGGCAAGAATTTTTTATATGTCATATGATTTCACAAGTTACTGTTAGCACTGATAGAATTTAACACTATCTATTATTGGTTAGTCTTGTCTCAAAATTTTATTTATATAATTTTATCAAATTTTAGCGGCTAAATAAATACTATAATTATACTATAATAAAAATTAGGGGATTATTAACAATTTCTTTTATAGGTACTCAATGGTGCAGCACTCCTTGTTCACTGCCACATGCTCGGCATTGGGAAACATCGTAAGGGTAAACGTAAGCTGTCCATTTAGTGGTATTTTATCAGCGGGGATCATCAAGTAGCCGAATGTCTGGTAGCCCCAGCCAAAAGTGTCCGCAGGCACCTGGAACTCTTGGTGCGCGTTCTTTAGAGCAAAGGTTGCATTTATGCTGCCTATTCTTGTGCCATAGGCGACCTTCGCGTCGGTGGAATATCCGCTACCTCCACCGTTTCCGGAGGGACGGGTGACTAGAGGTGCAAGATAAATGTACAGCTTTCTATCGGTTGGCAGGTTATAAAAAGTCCAGGTTGCAAATTGTCCTGGTTGCTTTAACCATGTCCAACCAGAAACATAGTTCCCTGGGCTGACCTGAAAATCAGCATCATTCTTCGCAGAAACTACATTTACCGGTCCGTATTGAGCAGCATTAGCTGGAATAGTTGTTGTGAGTGTCTTCCAAGTATAATCGAGCGGACATACCCAGCTGGATAAAGTGACATTTTCGGGCATCTTTTGCCCGTCAGCGGAGACGGCAAATTTTGTGGCATTAGTCATAAAGGCACATTGCTTGGTTAAGCTGTTCATGACCCATGTTTCGGCAATCACCGGAGGCACCAGAATGCTTTTCGGTGCAGCAATGCTCGCGCTCGAACCCCTTGCAGTTCCCGTTTACAGTAACCAACGTCTAGCTTTCTGGGTAGGATGAATATGGACTTAGCACCTCCCAGCCAACGGGTGGCGTACAGTCCATGCACCCATCCCCCGGCAGGAATCTCGCGCACTGCATCGAATCATTGTTGACTATCATCTGGAGTGGCATTGGTGCAGCCAAAGCAAGTCCCGCCAGCATGATGATTAATAGAGCAAATCCAGCATTTTTCATAGATGATTATTGATGGTTTCAAGTATATTTTATTTACTCAACGATTTTGTCACTTGAAGGTGGTTACTATTGTCTTGGAGAAAGAAAGGGTCAAACCTATGAAGCGTCATCTGATGTGTAAATAAATGCGGGAGACGGGATTTGAACCCGTGAACGCCTGCGCGACAGGGGCCTCAACCCTGCTCCTTTGACCTGGCTTGCTCAGAGATACTTTGATCTCTTCGCCGCGCTTCGATTTTAGCCCTATTTTCAGTGCCGCTTCTACCCTAAAATTGACGGTCCAAATATGAATACGTTTCCGACACCTAAAAAAGAATCCTGTCACCAGAAAGCTCACTAATCTCGTTCCAAGAGAGCCGCAAAATTTAGATATTATTGTCTAATGTGAGTGGCTATTGGATTCAAGCAGCTTCTTGGTGGGGAGTTCATAGCTATTAAGGCGAGCCAAAAGGATTCAATTCTCGAAGCAGGTTATTTGAAAGGCAGCGGGGATTCTCATGAAGCAAGGTCGAAATACATAATAAGGTTTCTGACTGAATACGACCTACAAGATGTCATAAAATTGCAGGAAATTGTTCTCCATGGTCTCAAAGACTCCGAAATCTACTACCCCGCATCCCAAGAAAAATTAAAGAAATATCTCAGTGAAAAGACTTTCGCGCTTGGAGTATTAACCGGTGAAGGTCTTATTGGCTTTAACTGCATCCATACACCTGGAGATGAGCAGGATAACCTCGGACGAGATATCGGAATGTCAAAAGAAGATTTAAAAAAGGTTGCTCATATTAAATTTTCTTTTGTTCATCCCGATTATAGGGGGAACTCCTTTCAACTAAAATTAATAAAATATACTCTGGATGTTATTAATAGTGTCGGATGTTGCCACGTTTTATGCACAGTATCGCCTAAAAACTATTATAGCCTACGAAATATGTTTCAAAGTGGATTCTTAATCAAGGAGATAACGAAGAAGTATGGTGGATTGATCAGATGCATATTATTCAAAAACATCTGTATTAGTGCTCATCCAACTTGGCAGGATGTCATGATTATTAAAAGCTCAGATATTGAAGTTCAGAAGAAGCTATTAAACGAGGGTTTTTTGGGTTTTAATGTATCAAAAGACCCGAATGGAATTACAATTCATTACGGCAGAAGTCAGACCGGAGATAAATAGATGTAGCAAAGCAAAAAGTGTTCGCTCGTTGGCGAATAATATGCGGGAGACGGGATTTGAACCCGTGAACGCCTGCGCGACAGGGCCCTCAACCCTGCTCCTTTGACCTGGCTTGGAAACCCCCGCTCGAAATTGGGTTTGTAGATCGGCTTTCTGCCGAGCCGATCCTTTATAATTCTAAGCTAGCTCTGCCAGCTTTGCGTCTAAGTCTTCTGCCCTCTTCTTGATCTCTTCGGCCGCCTTCGCCACCAGATCCTTGGCGGGCAAAGTGCCGCTGCTTTCAATGGACACCACGAATGAGTCCATAATGGGCGAGAGCTTTATGGCCCCCGGCTCGCACGCATCAACACAGAGCTTGCACAGAGAGCATTCCAGCATATTAGTAGTTTTCGCTCTGCCGCCTTCCACAGACAGAAGGTTTCTGGGGCAGACCTCAACGCACTTTCCGCATCCGTCGCAGGAATCTGCCACAACTATGCTGGGCTGATTCTTGTAGCCGCACAGCGTGCCGGCCTGCCACTTGGTGTGCTCGGTGCCCACATGTTTTGTGGCATAGCCCTCAATGACCAGCTTCTCGCCATCGCCTAAGATGACGATGGGAATCTTGTCGAAGGCGGGCTTGACACCTGGGTCGGTGAACTGAATGTCCCTGGAGTAGACCATGCCCGGCCCTTCCGAGGAGAGCATGAACTCCACACGACATCCGGGACATCCGGTTCCGCCGCACTGGCAATCCTCCGGCTGGCAGAAGATATCCAGATCCTCAGCCCGTAAGGGCACCTCTCCTAAGCGTAGTCCAATCTGCTCATCGAAGAGCACCGATGTGTTGTCATAGAGCCCTATCTCGTCTATGGCCAGCACAGGCACTTCACTCATGCAGGCGCGGCGAATGCCGTTGGCGAAAGCGGCTGTGACGCCGCTGAGGAGATACCGGATGCGGTCCTCCTCGAGCTGCAACAGTTCAAACTTCAAACTCTACACCCTTCGACCCCTCTTTCCGCCGGCAGGCTTGGTGCCGTCGTGGGGTATGGGGGTCGCATCCTCTATTCTGCCAATGCGCAGACCAGCGCGAGCAAGAGCACGTATGGCTGCCTGAGCTCCAGGTCCCGGAGACCTCTGCTTGTTGCCGCCCGGAGCGCGCACTTTAACGTGAACCCCGACAATCCCCTTGTCTTTTACAGCATCAGCGACCTGCATGGCCATCTGCATGGCTGTGTAGGGACTACTTTCGTCTCTGGCCGCCTTTACCACCATGCCGCCTGAGATCTTCGCCATTGTCTCGGCTCCGGTTATGTCGGTGATGGTAATAAGCGTGTTGTTAAAGGACGAATAGATATGGGCAATGCCCCATTTTCCTTCTGCCATTTATGCACCCACCTTGGACGTTCGGGATGCCCTCTCTGGATGGCCTTCCTTGGCCATTGGGGAACCCATGTAATAATCAATGCTCATTTCCTCGCCCCGCTTTACCAGAAATCCCGGAACGTCAACTCTGCGTCCGGCGACCTGGATATGGCCGTGAACTATGAACTGTCGGGACTGCTTCAAGGAATTGGCGAGACCCTGGCGGTAGACCTGCGTTTGCAGTCTTCTCTCCAAAACATCGGCTACCTTCATGGAAAGGACGGCGTCTAGATCCCCTTCCGTTTTGAGCATTCCCAGCCTCTTTAAGCGAGCGAGAATGGCTTCTGCCTCTTGGGGTGCCTGGCCGGTGGAGACGGCGGCGAGCATCTTCCTGCTGATCTGCCTGTACTTCCGAAGGAACGCCTGGGCCTTCCACAGTTCTCTCTTGTTTCTAAGGCCAAAGGCCTTGACGACCTCTACTTCCCCAGCGATGCGCTCCGCCTGCCAGGGAGTGCGGGGCCGCTCGTACATCTTGCGGCTCTTGCCTGGATATCCCATTATTTACCACCTACTCCTTGGTTGCAGCTGGTGCTGCGGCTGGTGTTCCTTCCTTCTTGCGGCTGACACCAACGATGGCGCCCGTGCGTCCGGAAGATCTGGTCCTCTGGCCTCTAACACGTAGTCCCCGCTCGTGCCTGATGCCCTTGTAGCTCCTCATCTTCTTCATGAGGTCCAGGTCTTCGCGTAGCGTCATGTTGAGGTCCATGGCCATAACGTGGATATCAGTGCCGGTTTCAATATCACCGCGCCGGTTGACCATCCAGACAGGCAGAACTTTGGTGGCGTCCTCCTCGATGACCTTCTTGAGCTTGTCTATCTCCGAATCGGGAAGTAGGCCCAGTGTGGCAAATGGATCCACGCCTGCCTTATCGGTAAAGACCTTGGCGCATCGGCGGCCCACACCTTTGATGCCCGTCAGGGCCATGTGGACCTGCTGCTTTCCGACCAGGTCTGTATTTAGAATGCGAACTATGTACCTAAGATTCTCATCGACAACAGTCTTCTTAGGCTTCTCTTCAACCTTTTTAGGCTTCTCTTTTCCTGCATTTGGTTTAGCCAAGTTTGTCCTCCAGGGAGTCTAAATCCTCTGGATCAGCCCCGGGTCAGAGCCCGACGCCGCCCGCTCACCACGATGGGGGGCGAAATAATCCATTGAACCAAACTGTTGATACGCTCCTCGTATAAAAAACTTATGTGGATTTTAGCTTGATCTCGTTTTCCCGACACCATTCGTGCAGGGCCTCTTCCTCACGATGGCTTTCGAAATCGTACCAGTCCTCCAATAGTCCCCTGTGCTCCAGAAGGTCTTTGAACCTGCGGTAGGCTCCGCGATTGCTGAAGATCCCCTGGACGCGGCCAGAGTCGTTCGGCATTTGCTGCTCTACAAATTCATAGACAAGGCTCTGACCCAAATCAAGGTCATTCTTGTGGGGGATCTCTAGGAAATGATCGCAGTCGAATTTGTCTTCATCCAGCTCATCGAAGACTCCATCTTCGGAGTGATAATATATTTCGCCGTTATCCAGGCAGAGGAGCGCTCTATTCATCCCGTATCCGTCTGAACTGACGAATAGGAATGCATCATGAATCTCGTCGAATGTAGCCATCTGGATCTATCCTCGTCGATTTATCTCTTTTTGCTGCATCATCTGCTAGCTATTCACGGGAAGGCTGGAGGCTGCTCAATTTATATTTTTCGGCCATTTTATCCTCGATCAATAAACCATCTTGAATTCGCATCAAGCCGTTATCGTGCCCTCCAGATAGAGAGCTGCTCTTCCGGATATTTTTACGCGGTCGCCTGCATTGGTGCAGAATAACTCGCCGCCTCGCTTCGAGAGCTGAAATGCATGAAGATCATTCTTGCCAAGCACTCCTGCCCAATATGGAGCCAGAACACAGTGGCTGGAGCCCGTCACCGGGTCTTCAGGCACTCCAATTCGTGGCGCAAAGAAGCGCGATACGAAGTCAGATTGATCTCCACTGGCTGTAATAATGATACCGCGACAGGCTATCCGGGCCAGGGCGGGAAAATCGGGCTGCACAGCACCTACTGCCTTCTCGCTATCCAGTAAAACAAGCAGATCCTCTAGCGAAGAGAGCGTCTCTTTGAGAGTGACTCCCAGGGCTTCCTCAAGCCCGGCGGGAGGGCTTATGGCATGAGGAGCTCTTGCGGGAAAGTTCATTTCGAGGAGATTTCCATTCCTTGTCACCTCAAGCTCTCCGCTCCAGCGTGTTTGAAATATGATGCTTTCCTCGGGCCATTTCCTGCAATTGAAAAGAACAAAAGCGCTCGCCAATGTGGCATGACCGCAAAGCGCGACCTCTGTGAGAGGAGTGAACCATCTGATGTCAAATCCTATGGCATTGCGGACCAAAAAGGCCGTTTCAGAGAGGTTGTTCTCAGCAGCCATGGCCTGGAGGGTCCGGTCATCAAGCCAGCAATCCAGGAGGCATACTGCGGCGGGGTTGCCGGAAAAAACCTCGGAGGTGAAGGCATCGACATGGTATAGCGGTATTCTCATAGACTCATATCCAGGACGATCAGACTCTCGACCTCGCATTCTCTCTTATCTTTTTAGAATCTGCCTCAATCCTGTCCAGTAATGGACTGTGCTTGATGGCTCCGAAGTACTCGGATAAGTCTATTTTCTCCTTCTTGAGCGGCCTTTCAATGACATTGGTCTTGGATGCCATGTATCTGTGTATGCATGCACAGATATATAGGATTTTCATCTTTGAATTGGCTCCTTGGCGGCTTTGCACGCGGTTCCGGCTCACGCGAAGGCGCGAAGCCGCGAAGTCTCGATGAGAGATGGACTATTTTGGCAGAAACAAATTCCTGCCCATAATTGATCCGCTGCCTGACTCTCGCCAACCGCCGATCACAAGAATGCACACCTACCGATTTCTTTGGCCAGGCCCCTTCCGCACCGACCACAGCGTGAATCTCCCTGGAAAGCCTTTCATAGCCACGCCATCGTGCCGCTGCCATGCCAGCCGTTTGTGCTGCCCGGCACCGAGCCGATCGATATCGTCTTTGGCCCGATCGCTCAGCCAGATTTCTGCGTCTTTGATGCTGCTGACCACACGGGAGGCGAAGTTCACTGTGCCGCCAAACACATCGCCTTCCTCCACGTGCATCGGCCCGATATGAATGCCGGCACGAATTTGAATCTGGGGATGCCCAGTTTTCCATTGTAACGCTCTCGAATAGTCCAGCGCTGCGTCTGCGGACTTGAAAGCTGCCATGAAGCTGTCGCCGATTGTTTTGATCTCCCGGCCTTTGAACTGGGCGATCAGTTTCCGGCTTTGGGCAAAGTGCTCTCTACGGACTTCGTTCATTGACTCATCTCGGATTTGCTCACCTAATGCAGTCGAGCCGACCACATCGGTGAAGACAATTGCCAGAGTGACTCGGTCGCCCCCGGCCCATTCCTGGAAGCTCTTTGTGCTCGTCTCGCCTTTGGCCGACATGACAAATGCATCGAAGTCCCGGTGCCGATCGGCGGACCTGTCCATCGCCTCGACTTCCGAATTGAAGTGAATCCGCTCCTTCGGTTCTGCCAGTGACACCGTTGCGCCACAAGGACAAGTGAATTCCTTCTTCCCTTGAGCTAATAGAAGCTTCACGTAGTCGTCAGGCACAGGGTGACCGGTGGAGCATACAAAGAACCGTACAAGGTCCACAGTTCCATCTAACGCTCGCCTCTTGGCATGGGCCAGGACAAATTCCTCGAAGTGGAATCGTGTCTCTGGGCTGGCATCTTCATCAAAGAAGAGAATCAAACGGCCGCGAGCCTCGGCGAATTCATTAAGGAAAAGCCCGCACTTTCCGCCAGCAATAGCGGTGAACACAGCCGCGTTTCGCCACATCTCTGCTCGGCCTGTGGTGAACAATCCACTGTGACCTAATCGTACCGCCAGTGTCGCGTAAAGGCTCTGCACTGGTCCATCAAAGGTGATCGCCAGGGCCTTGCCTTTCGGTTCGGGTGCATCCTCATAGTCTCTGTTAAACTGCGACGGAAAGACCAGATAGCGGCCATCGTCTGCATTCTCCCGAAGTGCCAGGTCGTGCTGGACGAGTTCCTCCACGGTCGCATGCAACAGCAACTGCTCCTGGCCGGGGTCCTTGACCTTCTGCTCCTCTGGAACGAAGAACTTGCCAGCTAGGGCGATTTCTTCCGCCAGCGAACCGAGGCCGTCCGGCTCCTGCTTGGCAGTGTTGACCATTGCAGAGGCGTAGGCGTCCAACAACTCAGATTGGAGAAGCACATAGCAGCCGAAGCTCAGTCGGCGAATTAAATCGCGATTTTCCAGCCGCCCGATGCACGTGTCAAACTGGTCCCGAAGGTTCGCCACTTTTGTCGCCGTGTCGGGATGATCACAGGCAAACTCGGCATGAAGCTGACTGGCCGGCGCCAGGAGCTGCCCAGTCTTCTTGACCTCAAGCAGGAATGACTTGATGTCGGCGAACAACTGCGAAGACGAAACCTCTGGCAGCTCTTCCCAGGGAATCGCCTGTTCAATGGCAGAGCGCAATTCGTTGATCTGCCAGCCTTCCATGGCACTGGTCTTGAAATAACCGTCAAAGCCAAATTCTTTGAGGATCGCCAGCATTCGCTCCTCGCTGATGGACACACCGCCACGATCATTGCGTGCGGAGACCAGAAACTTTTTCATGGGCACGCCTGAAGTTCCCTGACGCTGCTGCGCCAGGCGCAAGGCACGTTCCCAGTGACGGACGCCAGCCAGGGGATCGATCTCGCTGCGGGCATCAAAGACCACGAGGGCAACAGCCACTTCGTTGAGGTGCAACTGATGGATGACTCGATATCCCGGCTGGCCGGCCAAGTCCCACAACAGCGTCTCGCGAGTCTGTGTTATTCCGCCTTCGACTTTCACCTCCTGCGAATCTAACGTCCAGACACGCCTTCCCGGAGTGGAACCCGGATCTCCAAATGGCTGGTTGTTCAGCACCAGGCTCAGGCCAGTCTTGCCCACACCGGTGTCGCCCACCAGTACTACCTTGGCATTGACGTAGTGCGCGCTTGATTCTGCCACTTGGCCGAGAAGTACGCCGAGGTCTAGTTCAAAAATGTAGATAACATGGTCGTTCTCCTTTTTATCTACATAATTGCCGTCCTCGATTTTCAGCACGCTTGGATCCGAATCAGCAAAGGCAATCCAGGATCGTGTGGGATGAAAAGCGAGACCAGAAATGGCATAACTCACTGAAGATAGCCCAAGTTCAATCTTGGTGACGCATGCATTGGTATCGGTTCTCCATACGAAGATTTCTTTATGACCAAAGCCCCTGGAAGCAAGCAGTCTACTTCGGGGCGAAAATGCCACGCAGTTTACTGCTCCGAGGTGTCCTTCTAGAGTCTGAAGCAATCGACCTGTTGAGTTTTTCCGAAGATCGATTGTTTTATCTATTTTCCCAATGGCAATGCGATTGTCAAACGGATCGAAGGCTAAATGCAAGCCAAAGCCGCATGATTGCTTAATGGTGCGAGAGATCTTGCCACGGTCTACATCCCACAGCTTGATGTCAGATTCATCACTAACGCTGGCCAGGATGGTGCCTGCTGGATCGAATGCGATGCTATCGACCGATTTGTTATGCCCTTCCAGCGTGCGGAACAATCTGCCGCTGGTCGGACCCCAAAATTTGATCGTCTTATCGTGACTCCCGCTGGCCAGGATGGTGCCTGCTGGATCGAATGCGACGCTCACGACATCGCTTTGGTGCCCTTTGAGCGTGTGAAGGAGTTTGCCGCTAGCTGGGTCCCACAGCTTGACTGTTTTGTCATTACTTCCACTGGCTAAGATGCCTCGGAACGGATCAAATGCGACGCTCCAGACACTGCTTTGGTGCCCTTCTAGCTTGCGCAAGCATTGGCCCGTATCGGCATCCCACAGCCGGATTGTCTTGTCTGCCGACGGTGACGCCAGGATATGCCCGTCAGGCGACCAGGCGATGCGCCCGATCACGCCCGTATGCCCCCGCAGCGTTCGCACGAGCTTCACACCAGGCGGCAGGTTCTTTCGCACCGCTTCATCGGCGTACTCCCATTGAATCTCCTGCTCAGGCTTTACTGGAGGAATCAGGGGTGTCTCCGAAGCATAGTTTGCCGTCGCACTCTGTTCTTGGGCTCTCAAACTCGCTAGCAATTGATCGAAGACGGTCTGAGTTTCGTTTCGATAATCCACATATTTGTAACGCCTCAGAGTGTCCGGGATTTCGCAATCGTCAAGGAGTAACGGGATGAAGCGCCGCCCAATATTTGACGGATCGCGAAAAAGTGCTGTGCTTCTCTCCAGCGTCACCCAATCCGATCCTAGCGCCGCTGGCGACAAACATAACACCAGTGTGCGCGCTGCTTCTAGCCCACGCTCGACAGCCAGATAAATGTCGTCACCCGGCTGGATGATCCATTCATCTAGCCAAACGCGTAGCCCCGCAGTCCGCATCCGTTCCGCCAGCATCCGTACACGTGGCTTATCGGCCTTGTTGTGGCTCAGGAAAACGTCATACTCAAACTTCCTACTCATCGATTCTCCGCGGTCCATTTGGGTGTCTTTGTAGTTTCCACTCGATGGTAATAAGACTACTCCTTTCTTTTCTGACTGAGGACTAGGGACACCGATCTCTTGAGAACGAGTCCTTCAGGCTACCGGTCCCCCAGGCATCTCCTGGAAGAATCCCGGATAGCTCGCATCCCCTGCCCCCAACATGTCGATCTTCGTCTCCCCGGCCACAAAGCCCGCCACCGTCCGGCCATGACAATTCCGCCGCTCTTGACCGTGCACGTCCGGCCCCGTGCAGCTTTCCGCCCGCGCTCGCACGGGCCCGTCCGGCCGCTCCCGGCCCGGCCATGCGGGCCAGCTCTTCGACGAGGGCACGATCTTCGAGCTGATCGAAGGGTTGCCCATGCTTTTAGAAAATTGCCATCAGTCGAGACTACAAAAACAATGCATGTAAAAGTTTATTGCCGAAGATCTGCCTCTCGTACTACCATGAAACAAAATGCATTATTATTGATCCTGGCGTTCTGCTTCGTCATTTCGCCAGCTCTTGGGCAGCAAGAAGCAGGCAAGCCGCTTGCATCCGGCAATGCATCTGCAAATGGCTCCGAACAGATAAATTCGAGCATCCCCTCAGGCGACCAGTTTTCCATGGTGAACATCTTCCAAATCGCAGAAGAAAATCACATTGATCCCAAACTCGGTTATTTGAGAAAAGAAGTCATTTCCGGAAAGAACGCCAGCGTCAACATGACCCTGTATATGCCGGACAGCAATTCCGGAGCGCATTACCACAGTGCCACGGATGAGATCGATTACGTGGTCAAGGGCCAGGCGAATTTGACTATGAACGGCGAGGATTATCCCGTCAAAGCCGGGGATTTGATCTATATTCCACCGTTCAATGTGCATGATTATCGGGCTGCGGAAAATGATACCTTCCAGATCATGGTTTTCTTTATGCCTGCATTTGATGGAAAAGATAGAATCTATGTTTGAAGACGGATGACAAACGGCCCTGATAAAACCATTTTTTTAACGCTCTTTTCTATCATCAGCGCCATGATGATCCCGCGCTCTTGGCCGTGCCCGCCCGGCCCAGTGTAGCTTTCCGCCCGCGCTCGCACGGGCCCGTCCGGCCGCTCCCGGCCAGGGCAGGCACGACCCTTGACCTGATCGAAAGGCTACCCAGGCAAAGCCCAGGCGATGGCCGCCAGTTATATTTCGTTATCTGTAGTTTGTGCTTACTATGAGGACTCTCGGCTATCGAATCACCCTCAGAAAAGAGCCCGAAGGCGGCTACACTGTGCTGGTCCCGGCCCTTCCCGGATGCGTGACTTTCGGAAAGACGGTGGAAGAGGCCATCGAGATGTCCAGGGACGCAATCACGGGTTACGTGGAGAGCCTCATTGAGGATGGCGAGCTCGTCCCCGTGGAGGACGACCTCATCGAGTGCAGGGTGACTGTGGAGGCTCATGCCTAGTACATCCAGGCTTAATTAAAACCAAGGATGTGAGAAGATAAATGGGTCGCTTTTAAAAGTTAGAAAATTTTGTGTCAAAGAAGGCATTATAAAATACATTAGTGTCAATAAATATCACAGGTAGACCTCGCCCTCAAGCTCTTCGAGCCTCTCTGCAGAAGCTTTGCCAAACATGCCGTAGTATTTCGAAAGATCTACCTTTTCAATTTTGATCTTTAGCTTGGTGCCTTCCTCTAGCTTTACATTTTCCATCGGTTTGAAGACGCCGCCTTCGTATACACATTCAATGGTCTCACTGGCACTCATGCTCAAGTCTCCTCCTTCGTGTAGAATCTATATATTTCAACTTCTTGCTATTCAATCTTCTCTCCTGGACACTGCTCCTTCAAGATCTTTTGTCCACAATCTCCCCGCCGCCAGCCTTCCGATCATCAGCTCCTCCAGCATGGACCTGAAAAGATCATCGTGCAGGCGGGCCTCGTGATCGAGGGCAACGATCACAGTAAATCTGAGTAACGAGGAGTGAAACGGCGGCGGTTCACCAGCGCAGCAAGCTGCGAGGTATTGCGTTTAAAAATAAATAGCGAAGATCCTTAACGTGCCCCTTTCACACAACATTAACCCTCGCCCCCTGCCATCAGCTGGATGAATCCAGGATAGGACACATCCACCGCCTCCGACCTTTCGACCCGCGTCCCGCCTGCCACCAATCCCGCCACCGTCAGCGCCATGACAATCCCGCGCTCCTGGCCATGCCCGCCGGCCCCGTGCAGCTTTCCGCCCGCGCTCGCACGCGCCCGTCCGGCCGCTCCCGGGATGTCTGCGCTCATTTTCGAAAGCTCCACGGCGATAGTAGGAACGAGATCCGGCGTGCGGCTGGTGTCCACCTGCACGCCCACCAGATCTCCTGCCTTGGCAAAGGGGATCATGGAGTAAAAGAGTTGCCCTTTGTGAACTTTTTGCGCTTCGTGGTTATTATTATAATAATAAAAAAAAATCTGGCCAGGACCTTAAGCAGGGAATTTCCTGCCTAAGGTCCAGGCTTGTCCTAGGATAACGTCTTGGCTCAGGCAAACCTCTTGTAGATGTCCGCATCGGAGGCGGTGGGCTTGACCGTCTTCAAGGCCGCTTCAAAGTGCTTGTTTTCCAGTTTGTACTCGCAGAACTGCGCATCAGCCTTGGCCTTTCCGCCCAGGACGCACTCCCGGATGGCCAGCATTACCGCTTCACCTACCAGTGCACCCAGATCGGCTCCGGAGAACTCCGCGGTCCTCTTAGCCAGATCATCGATCTTGACATCATCGGCCAGGGGCTTTTTGGCGGTGTGGATCTTCAGGATCTCCAGGCGGGCCAGCTCATCCGGCAGACCGATCTCGATGAGCCGGTCAAAGCGCCCTGGTCGGAGGAGCGCCGAATCGATGATGTCCGGCCGGTTGGTGGCCGCAATCACCATGACGCTGTTCAGAGACTCCAGGCCGTCAAGTTCAGTCAGGATCTGCGATATGACGCGCTCCGTGACGTGCGAATCGCTGGTCGATCCGCCCCGCGCCGGGGCTATGGAGTCGATCTCATCCAGGAAGATCACGGAAGGTGCCGCCTGACGGGCCTTCCTGAAGGTCTCACGCACCGCCTTCTCGGACTCGCCCACCCACTTGCTGAGAAACTCCGGGCCCTTGATGCTGATGAAGTTGGCCTGGCTTTCAGTTGCTACCGCCTTGGCCAGCATGGTCTTGCCAGTGCCGGGCGGGCCGTAGAGCAGTATGCCCTTGGGGGCCTTGGCATCCATGTGAGTGAAGAGCTTGGCATAGGTGAGCGGCCACTCCACGGACTCGATGAGCTGCTGCTTGACATCGGAGAGACCGCCGATATCATCCCAGTGCACATTGGGTGACTCCACCATGACCTCACGCATGGCGGAAGGCTCCATCTCGCGGAGAGCCTCCAGGAAGTCGTCATTGTTGACCTCGATCTTATTCAGGGTCTCGGCTGGTATGGATTCAACCTCCAGGTCGATTTCAGGCAAAACTCGCCGGATGGCGCGCATGCCTGCCTCGCGTGCTAGTGCCGCAAGATCAGCGCCCACAAAGCCGTGCGTCACATCAGCCAGTTTCTCCTGGTTCACGTCCTTGGCGAGAGGCATATTGCGGGTGTGGATCTGCAGAACCTCCAGACGGGATTGACGGTTGGGAACGCCGATTTCAATCTCCCGGTCGAATCTGCCCGGGCGCCGCAAGGCGGGGTCCAGGGAGTCGGGCCTATTGGTCGCACCGATGACCACCACTTTGCCGCGTGTCTCCATGCCGTCCATGAGGGCCAGCATCTGAGCCACCACGCGCCGCTCCACCTCGCCCGTCACCTCTTCTCTCTTAGGAGCGATGGAGTCGATCTCATCGATGAGGATGATGGAAGGCGCCTGTTCCTCTGCTGTCTTGAAGAGACTGCGTAGTTTCTCCTCGGACTCACCGTAGTACTTGGACATGATCTCCGGGCCGCTCAGAGTCTCGAAGTGAGCATTGGTCTCGGAGGCCAGAGCCTTGGCGAGCAACGTCTTGCCGGTGCCGGGCGGGCCGTAGAGCAAGACGCCTTTGGGCGCTTCCACGCCCAGCCGCTCGAAGAGCTCCGGGTGCTTCATGGGCAGCTCAATCATCTCCCGCACCTTCTTGATCTCGGCAGACAGGCCGCCGATGTCCTCGTAGCTGATGTGGGGCCCCTTTTTCTCTTCCTTGGCGGGCTTATCCGACATTTCGATCCTGGTCTTGTCACCGATCACGGCCGCTTCTCGGGATGGAGAGACGCGCGTGGCCATGAGCTCGATCTTTCTGCCCATGACAGGGATCTCAATGATGTCACCTCGGGTGATGACCCGCCCTTCCATGTATCTTTGCAGATAGGACTCAGCGCCGGTAATGCGCAGGGGCACGGTGGGAGCAAAGGTCACCGATTCGGCCGGTGCCGCCTGGGCTATCTTCACAGGCACCCTGTCATCTATGCTTGCCCCCGCGTTCCGGCGGGTGTTGCCGTCCAGGCGCACGATGCCCGTTCCCATGTCCTCGGGATAGCCGGGCCAGAGCAGTGCCGCAGTCTTCTTCTTTCCATGAATGCTGACCACGTCTCCGGCCTGCCAGCCCATCTCGCTAAATACGGCCGGATCTATGCGAGCGATGCCACGTCCGACATCAGTGGGACGCGCTTCTATAACTTTAAGTGTGATTTCTCCTGCCATCAAAATCCTCCAAGGTGTATGCACATGTTAAGCTTAAGTAATTTTTTAGTCTGTTCCTCTGAGATTGATTGCCATCTGAGCATTGCCTACATGATAATACTAACTTGTGGTTAGTGATAAGCTTGATATTTATACCTTTCGAATGATATGGTTGTGATAGTTAAAAACTAACAAATTATATAATTTAAAAAATATTACCAATTCATTTATCCCTGTCCGTTTATTTTCTTTCTGACCTGCTCGTGCCGATCCTCCGTGGCCTGGAAAAGCTGGTCGAACATGCCGGGTGCCTCGCGCTGGATGACCAACACTCCTGCCTGTGTGATCCCTCCCTTCGTGGCCACGCTCTCGATCAGTCCGGCAAAGCTCTCTTCCTCCAGGAGCAGGGCCGTGCCGAGCAGGGTCTGCTTGACCAGGCGCTCCGCCAGCTCCGGCGAGATCCCCCTTCTTTCCGCTGCCAGCACGAACTCGCGCATGAGGGCTGCGAAGTAGCCGGGAGCGGAGCTGGTCAGATCGGCCAGCACGGCAAAGTCCTTCTCCTCGACCTCTACAGCCTGGCCGATGGCATTAAAAAGACCGGCAATAAGCCGCTGGTCTTGTGCAGTTGTATTATCCCCGAAGACGAGAAGAGTCACGCCCTGCAGCTTCAGAGAGGCCATGCTGGGAAAGGCGCGAGCCAGGCGGGCCGGGCAGAGGCCCTGCAGTTTTTCCAGCGACACATCCCCGGCCACTGAGACGACCAGCTTCTGGGAATTGAGCAGGTAGGCGACTTCGCTGAGTACGTCTCTGACCTCCAGAGGCCGTACGCAGATGAAGATCACATCGGAACGCTCTGCCACAACGCGATTGCTCACCGGACGGATGCCAAAAGCATCAGCCAGCCGTTCCACCTTTTCCGCTGTCCGGTTGCTGGCCAGGATCTGCTCCGCCTTGATGGCCCCAGTCTCCACGAACTGCTTGACCAGCATGCTTCCCAGATGGCCGGTGCCGATGAATCCGAAAGTAGTCATTTTGTATATCTCCGCTTCTAGTGTGAACTGTCGCGTCCTGATCTAATATCCACCTTCAAAGATCCTGTGGGCATGCGACTTTCGGTGAACCTCACTCCTCCAGCTGGAACTCCTGCGGCCATAGCCCCGTTTCTTTCCGGCATTCAGGGCAATCTAAAAAGCGATTTGCGATCATCTTGTCCACCTCAGAGACCCTGATACCAAATACCTCGGCCAGGATCTCCTTGGCTGCCTGCAGCTCGAAAGCTCGTCCACCTTTCCGGAAAGTGCCCTGCAATGTCTCCCTCTTGCGAGGCCTTAGTAGCTTTAAGACTGCTGCCATGATGGAATACTACTACGTGTAAGTTTAAGAACTTTTACAGTAAAAAGATATACTTAGACCATTTTTACATAATATAAAGTATGAATAAGATACAAATGTTGAAATGATAAAGAGGCAATTATTGAGTGGTAGTGCAGTGCGATGTTTGCCTTTTGGTCGGTCCAGGATCGTGGTCAGGCTTTCACCAGGGTGTGGTCACTGGCACGCAAAAATTTTAATCTAATCCAAAAGTTAAGTTGGTCCCATTTTTTTTTTTTGGTAAAATTATAGCGGGGAGTAGATTTGAACTACTGATCTACGGGTTATGAGCCCGTCGGGATATCCTGACTACCCTACCCCGCTGCATTTGGGATATACTCAATGACTTTACTCTAGCTTATAAAGCTTGCGTACAAAAAGGCGCAGTTCTGGTGAGAAGAAAAAGGAGCGTCACGCATTTTTCCAGCAAAATAAGTCCATCCCATGCTAAAATCCACTCATCTCTTGTCGTGATCTTGCCAAGCGCGCAAATCTTCTCGCCGCGCCGTTGGCTGGAGACAGCTCTTCGCAGTCCGGGTTTTTTCGGGCGCATCTGGACCTGGTCGCTTACAGGCGTGGGGTGCAGGGGTAGAGAACGCCCCGGTCTTTAGGCCGGGGATGGATCGTACCCCACCCGTTACGCCAATATCCTTAACTACAATCAACTG
>SESG01014390.1_pt1 | contig 49146 bp, 46 predicted proteins | sample 3171421 | NCBI WGS metagenome assembly SESG01 (sample SAMN10866946, study PRJNA518727) | freshwater metagenome | biome: subpolar coniferous forest; feature: holomictic lake; material: water; isolation source: holomictic Lake 227, 6 m and 8 m depth | place: Canada: near Kenora, Ontario | collected...
CATTCAACAATACTTTCCATACATCCATTAACTTCCCGTCTTACAATTTCTTGTTGTTTGGAGGCATCCTGGTACTCATGATGCTATTCAAGCGCGATGGACTTCTTCCTGAAGCTCGCCTCAAAATGATCTCTCATGAAAATGATGATGAAGCTTCAAATACGGGAGGTCACTAATTATGAGTTCAATTCTTAGCGCTGAACACATCACGGTTGAGTTCGGAGGTCTCGTAGCAGTTAATGACGTTTCCTTTGATATTCCAGAAAAAGGAATCGTAAGTTTGATCGGACCAAATGGCGCCGGCAAAACTACTTTCTTTAATATTCTAACGGGTCTTTACAAGCCAACATCTGGTCATGTGATGTATGACGGGGCTGAAATCACCGCACTCGTTCCTCACAAGATTGCTTCCGCCGGCGTTGCACGCACCTTCCAAAACATTCGTCTCTTCGGTTCGATGACCGCAGAAGAAAATGTAATGGTTGCGATGCATTCACACCTCAAAGCTTCATTGGCGGCAACCATTCTTGGACTTCCTTCACAGCGTCGCGAAGAGAAAACAGCTCGTGCAGAAGCTCGCGCACTCCTTGAGTTCGTTGGCATTGGAAAGACTGCAAATGAATTCGCGCGTAATCTCTCGTATGGAGATCAGCGTCGTTTGGAAGTTGCCCGCGCATTGGCGCTACGACCAAAGGTCCTTCTTCTTGATGAACCGACTGCTGGTATGAACCCACAAGAGTCAGCGGTATTTGTTGACTTTGTTCACCGTATTCGTGATGAAAAAGGAATATCAATCCTTCTTATTGAGCACGATATGGCAGTAGTTATGAAGGTCTCTGAGCGAATCACCGTTCTTGACCGCGGTGAAAAGATTGCAGAAGGCACACCGGCAGAAATCAAATCTAATCCACGTGTTATCGAGGCATACCTTGGTAAAGGTGTGGGGGCGGGTCACTAATGTTAAAAATTGAAAATCTCGAAGTCGCTTATGGCAATATCAAGGCCATCAAAGGAATTTCCCTTGAAGTAAACGAAGGAGAAATTGTTACTTTGATTGGCTCAAACGGAGCCGGCAAATCAACAACCCTTCGCGCAATATCCGGTTTGCTTAAGCCTCGCGGGGGAACAATTACATTCCTTGGCGAACGTATTGATGGGGCAGAAGGACATGACGTTGTTAAGAAGGGAATCACTCATTCTCCAGAAGGCCGTCGAATCTTCCCTCGCATGACTGTCGATGAAAACCTCGACCTTGGTGCATTCTTGCGAAATGATAAAGATGCAATTGCAGCAGATAAAGAACGGGTTCTAGAACTCTTTCCACGACTACGCGAACGCATCAATCAGAAGTCAGGAACCATGTCCGGCGGAGAGCAACAAATGCTCGCAGTCGCAAGAGCGCTTATGGGCCAACCAAAGCTTTTGATTTTGGATGAGCCTTCTATGGGTCTTGCTCCAGTTCTCGTTGACTTAATCTTTGAAACAATCGTGAAGATTAACCAGCAAGGAACAACCATCTTGCTTGTCGAGCAGAATGCTCTAGCAGCGCTAAGCGTGGCTCACCGTGGCTATGTTTTAGAGTCGGGAATTATCAAGATGAGCGGAAATGCCAAGGATCTTCAATCTGATCCAGAAGTTACAAAGGCTTATCTAGGCGGTTAATCTCTTTTAGCAAGTATGAGACAGGTGATGCGTGCCGTACAGGTGCGCTCACCTTTTTCATTTGTGATGACAATTTCATAACAACACATTGTTTTACCGAGTGAAACCGGTGTGGCAACTGCTGTCACGATTCCGCTCGTAGCTGATTTGTGATGCGTTGCATTTATATCAACGCCAACAATCATGCGGTCGGGACCTGCGTGAAGTTGAGTCCCGATGGAACCTAAACTTTCTGCCAGGACTACATTTGCTCCACCGTGAAGCAGCCCAAGTGGTTGGGTATTTCCTTCGACTGGCATAGTTGCAACCAGGCGTTGAGGTGAAGCCTCAAGCAGCTCGATGCCCATCTTTCTATCAAGGGCACCCTGACCGCGTTCGCGAAGAATTTCCATGTAATCACTCATGGGTGCAGTCTATTCAGGAGCAAGTGCCACCTACAATCAGCCACATGAAGCGCTTATTACTGGTCGATGGCCATTCGCTGGCTTACCGAGCCTTTTATGCCCTTCCTGTTGAAAACTTTGGAACATCAAGTGGGCAACCAACAAATGCGATTTATGGCTTCTCGTCAATGCTCCTCAATCTCATACGAGATGAAAAGCCAACTCATATTGCAGTTGCTTTCGATGTCTCGCGAAAAACGTTTAGATCCGAGAAGTTTCCAGAGTACAAGGCTCAACGAGCAAAGACGCCTGACGAGTTTCGTTCACAAATGGACTACCTGTATCAGATGGTCGCCGCGCTAGGAATAAAGACATTCGCAATTGAAGGGTTTGAGGCCGACGATGTGATTGCAACCTTTGCAAAAGCAGCCGAGGCAGAGAAAATTGAAGTACTCATTTCTACTGGTGATAGAGATTCCTTCCAACTCATTTCTGAACACGTCACGGTCCTTTATCCACGGAAGGGAATGTCGGACTTGGCTCGCATGACGCCTGAAGCCGTGAAGGAAAAGTATGGCCTAACGCCAGCGCAGTATCACGATTTTGCCGCCCTCCGGGGAGACCCAAGTGACAATCTTCCATCAGTACCTGGTGTTGGAGAGAAAACTGCAACAAAGTGGATTCAAGATTATGGAGATATAAAAGGACTAATAGCGCATGCAGATGAAATCACAGGAAAAGTTGGGGACTCACTTCGAGCTCATCTTGAAAGCGTAAAACTAAACCACGAACTTACTCAGTTAATCCATGACGTGAAAGTTAATGCAACAGTTTCCGAACTCGAATGGAAAGGCTTTAATTCCGCAGATGTTATACATCTACTCGATCAATTAGAGATAAAAGCACTGAGAGATCGAATTAAATCAATGAGCGGAGAAGTAGAGGCAGATACTCCGCTTGCTAAGTCAAGCGTTGAGTCAATCGAAAAGAGCTCGAAGGAAATCTCCGCTCTAGTTTCAAAACATGCCGGAGTTATTGCATTCCACGCTGAAATAATCGAAGGAAAAATTACCGGATATTCAGTAGCCCTGGACTCTACCCAAGTGTTTGTTGACCCGTCAGGAGCGCCAGGAGAGTGGCTCTCAGATTCGAAAATCACAAAGATTGTTCATGGTTCAAAAATTCTCACAAGATATCTCGACATCCAAGGAGTTGTGTTCGATACGGAGCTTGCTGCTTATCTGATTAATCCTGGTGGACGAAACATTTCTATTGAAGATTTAGTTGAAAGATATCTCGGACTTCAATTAGAGCAAGAGTCGGATGATTTATTTTCCACCTTTAATGGCTCACACACGGCCCACCTTCATACGCTACGGCCAATGCTCCAGAAAGAAATTGACGAACGATCAATGGGGTCACTTTTACTTGACCTAGAGTTGCCAACCTCCCTTCTTCTTGCAGAAATGGAAGCGACAGGTATTGCAGTCGACACACCTCACTTAAACGAGTTAGTTTCTTTCTTTCGAAGTGAAGTGGCGAAGGAGACGCAATCAGCCCATAAACATGCTGGTCGTGAATTTAATGTGGGTTCACCTAAACAGCTTCAGGTGATTCTCTTTGACGAACTCAAGCTGCCTAAAACTAAGAAAATCAAAACGGGATTCACCACCGACGCTGAGAGCTTAGAGTGGTTATCGGCTAAGACAGGACACCCGCTTCTTGCCAACCTGCTTCGAATCCGGGAAACAAGTAAATTGATGACTACCATCGACGGACTGATTGCGGCAACAACAGGCGATAATAGAATCCACACGACATTTCAACAAACAACTACAGCTACAGGGCGCTTGTCTTCCACCGATCCAAATTTGCAAAATATACCCGTGCGTACCGAAGAAGGACGCAAAATTAGAGATTGCTTTATCGCATCTGCTCCGTATGAAAAATTGCTCACGGCAGATTACAGTCAGATTGAAATGCGCATCATGGCCCATCTTTCACAAGATGCTGGGTTAACGGAGGCATTTCATAGTGGTGAAGATCTACATAACACGGTGGCATCGCGAGTTTTTGGCGTCAAGACGGACAATGTAAACCCTGAAATGCGTCGGCAAATTAAAGCCATGTCTTACGGGCTTGCCTACGGGCTCTCGGCCTTTGGACTTTCGCAGCAATTGGATTTGTCTCCCACGGAGGCTTCAACTTTGATGGGACATTATTTTGAGCGCTTTGGAGGAATCCGGGACTATTTGAAGAATGTAGTAGAAGAGGCTCGCAAAGTTGGATATACCGAAACGATTTTAGGCAGACGACGTTATCTGCCCGATCTTTCAAGTGATAACCGACAGCGACGTGAGACTGCCGAACGAATGGCGCTTAACGCGCCAATCCAAGGTTCGGCTGCAGACATTATCAAGGTCGCGATGTTAAATGTTCACTCGGCCCTTGTTAAAGCCGAAGTTGAATCAAGACTTCTACTTCAGGTTCACGATGAATTGATTATCGAACTTTTCCCTGGAGAACGCGAGAAGGTCTCAGAAATCGTTAAACACGAGATGGAGAACGCGGTGAAGTTAACGCTACCTCTTGCCGTAAATATTGGAACTGGAAAAAGTTGGGATCTGGCTGCTCACTAATCTTGGATCAAAGTTTTTCTATTTGCCTTTTGAAGATACCGCTGGCCACCAAATGTAATAAATGCGCCAATTAATACGCATGCAGTGGAAAGAGCAAAGCAAAATTGCGGTCCTACAGATTCAGAGAGAGTTCCAGCAATTGCGCTTCCAACTGCGCCTGCGCTTCCTTCAATCATCCACATCCAACCAAGGGCTGATGCGGCAGCTCCCTTCGGCCGAATGTATTCAAGGATTTCGAGGTAGAAAACTTGTTGAGCGCCCACGAATAGTCCCATTACTCCGCCCACCAACATCAAACTCCATCCAGGAGTTGTAAATGCGAGTGGTAAAACTGCTAACGTCCAAAATATGTAGTTACGCTTAAAAGCTTGAAGTGGAGTCCAGTGCTTTCCAACAGTTCCCGCAACGAGACTTCCAATAATCATTGTTGAAGATTGGATTCCTAAAATAATCGATGTCATGCCCGGAACGTGTTGAAGAGTCGTGAATGCTGGAAGTGCAATCGAGAAGATGCCAGTACCTAATCCAATAAAGAGACCTTCCACCGCAAGAAGACGTATTCCTGGAATCCTAAATAGCTTCTTTTCAGAAGGATTTTTCTCCTCGGGAATCCATCGGCCAACAACTTCCAAGAAGGAGATAGAAAGCCCTCCTGAGAGAAGTGAGATCGAGCAGAGCGCGAGCGCCAAGGCTGGGTGGGTTGAAAGTGCAAGTGCTGTGACGGCGAGTGGTCCAAGGATTGATGCAATTTCCATTGAAGTTGAATCGATTGCATAAGCAGTTCTCAGTTTTTGCTGAGGCACTATTGATCGCCATAAGGGGCGAACGGAGAGATTAATTGGTGGAGCACAAAGTCCCAAGAGAATGGCGAAGATTAGGAGCAAGTTCTTGCCGTGAGAGGCGTTCACAAGAAGGATGGAAAGTGAGTAGGCGGGGACAAAGAATCTGATTGGCCATTTGAGTCCGTATTTATCGAGAAGCGCAGCTCTTGCACCAGTGGTGATCGACCCGGCGATGCCGTTGGCCCCAGCCGCGAAACCCGCGACGGCTATTGAATGAGTTTCGTGATAAACCTTGAAGTAAAGACCGAGCCCAATCATGCCGTAGGCAAAACGAGCTGGAAAAGCGGCAATTAGGAGTGATTTTGCGCCAGGAGTCTTTAAGAAGAGCAGGTACTCGCGCATATCCACACCCTACCGGAACGCTCGGATTCGTTTTGACCCCCCACGCGCTCCGCAAGTACCCTAGGGCACTCGGTTCAACAGGAATCGGCCTTTCCAGTCTCTGTATAGGGGACGGGGGAGCTACCTACTACATCTATCCACCTACGGAGCAACTTGAGCACTCAGATCACAATCAACGATGTCGGAACAGCAGAAGATTTTCTCGCGGCAATCGAAGGAACAATTAAGAATTTTAACGACGGAGACTTAGTCTCAGGAATAGTCGTACAAGTAGACCGCGAAGAAGTACTTCTTGATATCGGTTACAAGACTGAAGGCGTAATTCCTTCACGCGAACTTTCTATTCGCCACGACATCGATCCTTCAGAGATTGTAAAACTTGGTGATCGCGTTGAAGCACTTGTCCTCCAGAAGGAAGATAAAGAAGGTCGCCTAATTCTTTCCAAGAAGCGCGCGCAATACGAACGTGCATGGGGAGAAATCGAAGGCAAGAAGGAGCGCGACGAAGTTGTTACTGGCGTCGTGATTGAAGTTGTTAAGGGTGGCTTGATCGTTGACATTGGTCTTCGCGGCTTCCTACCTGCTTCACTCGTCGAAATGCGTCGAGTCCGTGACCTTACCCCTTACATTGGTAAGACAGTCGAAGCTCGCATCATCGAACTTGATAAGAACCGAAATAACGTTGTTCTTTCACGTCGTGCATACCTCGAGCAGACACAATCAGAATCACGCACAACATTCCTTAACCAGCTCACAAAGGGCCAGGTTCGTACCGGCGTTGTTTCCTCAATCGTTAACTTCGGTGCATTCGTTGACCTTGGTGGCGTAGATGGACTTGTTCACGTTTCAGAACTCTCATGGAAGCACATTGATCATCCAAGTGAAGTTGTTGAAGTTGGCGATGAAGTTACTGTTGAAGTTCTAGAAGTTGATTTTGAGCGCGAGCGCGTTTCGCTTTCACTCAAGGCAACTCAAGAAGATCCATGGCAGGCATTTGCTCGCACACACACCATTAACCAAGTTGTTCCTGGTGAAGTGACAAAGCTTGTTCCATTCGGTGCATTTATTCGTGTATTTGAAGGAATCGAAGGCCTAGTTCATATTTCTGAGTTGGCAGAACGCCACGTAGAGATTCCAGAGCAGGTTGTTCAGGTAGGCGATTCATTGTTCGTCAAGATCATCGACATCGATCTTGAGCGTCGCCGCATCTCGCTTTCTCTCAAGCAAGCTAACGAAGGTCATGAAGTAGAGGTCGAAGCATTCGATCCTTCCCAATATGGAATGCCTGCTCGTTATGATGCTGAAGGAAACTTCATCTACCCAGAAGGCTTTGATGCTGATTCACAAGAATGGCGTCCAGGATTTGAAGCGCAACGCGAAGAGTGGGAGCGTCAATACGCTGAAGCTCAAGCCCGATTCCTTGCTCACAAGAAGCAAAAGGATGAAGCACGAGTCGCTAACGAAGCAGTCGAAAACGCTGAGCCTGTTGCTGAAACTCCTGCAGAATAAGAAATCTATAGAGTTAAAGGCCCTGACTAATATCGGGGCCTTTTTCATTGGTGTTTCATTTCTGTCACAGGAAGTGGATAGGCTGTAACCGTGCTTATCGTTGCGTTGACCGGGGGAATTGGGTCAGGGAAATCTCACGCTGGCCAGTATTTCGCCCAGCTCGGAGCAATCGTTGTAGATTCAGATCAACTCGCTCGAGAGGTGGTCGAGCGTGGAACTCCAGGTTTTGAAGAAGTCCTACTTCGATTTGGGGATGAAATTCTTTCGGATGGCGAAATCGACCGAAAGAAACTTGGTTCCATTGTTTTCTCGGATGTTGAATCGCGTGAAGATTTGGAAGCGATAATCCATCCGCTAATACAGCAGGCTTTCTCTGATGTTGTGGAAGCGGCTGGCGAGGCCGATATTGTCATTAATCAAATTCCACTGCTTGTCGAAACCTCTGGCGCTGACCGCTTTGATCGGGTGATTACAGTAATTTCCGACATGAATCTGCGAATAGAACGTCTTAAAAAGCGCGGTTTACTTTCGAGTGAAATTGATCGACGTATTGCCGCGCAAGCCACAGATGCGCAGCGAATTGAAATATCTGACTACATAATCGAAAACAACGGCACCGAAGATGATCTTCTGCGAGAAGTTGAATCAACATTTGAGGAATTAAAGCAGGAAAACAAAGCATGAGACCGATTTCAGATTTGCAACGGACTGTTAGTCCATTTGAAGTTATTAGTGATTACATTCCTTCAGGAGACCAACCTGCGGCCATAGCGGAAATGGCTCGGCGGATTGAGGCCGGCGAAAAGGATGTCGTCTTACTTGGAGCTACCGGTACAGGAAAGTCTGCAACAACGGCTTGGTTGATCGAAAAGTTACAAAGACCAACCCTAGTAATGGCACCTAACAAGACTTTGGCAGCTCAACTCGCAAATGAATTCCGAGAGCTTATGCCAAACAATGCAGTTGAATATTTTGTCTCATATTACGATTACTACCAGCCCGAGGCCTATGTTCCTCAATCTGACACATTTATTGAGAAAGACTCATCGGTAAATGATGAGGTGGAGAGGTTGCGCCACTCTGCAACAAACTCCTTGCTCACGCGCCGAGATGTAATAGTGGTTGCAACCGTTTCGTGCATTTATGGTCTTGGGACTCCTCAAGAGTACGTCGACAGAATGATTCGGCTGCGAGTAGGGGATTCAACTGAGCGAAACTCATTGCTGAGAAAATTTGTAGATATTCAATATAAGCGAAATGACATGGCTTTTGAGCGAGGAACTTTCCGAGTCCGCGGCGACACAATTGAAATTATTCCCATGTACGAAGAATTGGCAGTACGTATTGAAATGTTTGGCGATGAGATTGAGAGAATCACAACTCTGCATCCACTCACTGGGGAAATAATTCGCGATGAGAAAGAAATGTATATTTTCCCTGCAAGCCATTATGCAGCTGGCCCGGAGACCATGAAGCGAGCTATGGGCGGTATTGAAGCTGAAATGGAAGAACGCGTGAAACTATTCGAGAAGCAAGGAAAACTTCTTGAAGCCCAACGCTTGAGGATGCGAACTACTTTCGATCTGGAAATGATTCAACAATTGGGGTTTTGCTCAGGAATCGAGAACTACTCCAGACATATAGATGATCGAGATCCAGGTTCTCCGCCACATTGCCTGCTCGACTATTTCCCAGAGGATTTTCTCGTTGTTATAGATGAGTCACACGTAACGGTTCCCCAAATTGGTGCAATGCATGAAGGGGATGCGGCCCGAAAGCGAACTTTGGTTGAGCACGGTTTCAGACTTCCAAGCGCAATGGACAACCGCCCACTTAGATTTGATGAATTTGAGGGACGTAAGGGACAGACAATCTATCTCTCTGCGACTCCTGGCAAGTACGAGATGGCGAAAGTTAACAACGATGTCGTCGAGCAGGTTATTCGCCCAACCGGGTTGGTTGATCCTCAAATCGTTGTGAAACCAATCAAGGGTCAAATTGATGATTTAGTTGAGCAGATTCGAATTCGAACTGCTAAGAACGAAAGAGTATTGGTAACGACGCTCACGAAGAAGATGTCTGAGGACCTAACGGAATATTTAGTGGGACTTGGAATTAAAGTTGAATATCTACATTCGGAAGTGGACACTCTTCGTCGAGTTGAACTTCTTAGAGAGCTTCGAATGGGTGAGTTCGATGTCCTCATCGGAATCAACCTGCTTCGAGAAGGGCTGGACTTGCCCGAAGTCTCACTCGTTGCAATTCTAGATGCCGACAAACAAGGCTTTCTTCGCTCGGCCACATCCTTGATCCAAACCATAGGGCGCGCGGCTCGAAATGTTTCTGGTGAAGTCCATATGTATGCCGATCAAATGACCGATGCGATGGTTAAGGCTATCGATGAAACAAATCGACGACGTGAAAAGCAAGTGGCATATAACCTCGCCAATGGAATTGATCCCACACCACTTCGTAAGAAGATCGCCGACATTACAGACCTGATTACAAAAGAGATTGAAGATACAGAAGAAACTCTTCCATGGGGTAAAAAGGGATCTCTTTCTGCCGGAATTACACCGCGGGATGTCTCTTCACTTCCTCGCCAGGATCTGCGCGCTCTTATTGACTCTCTCACCGACCAGATGAAAAATGCGGCCGGGGATTTGCAGTTTGAAGTTGCGGCACGACTGCGCGATGAGATTAGAATTCTCAAACGCGAACTACGAAGCATGGAAGAGGCTGGTGTATGAATTCGGACCGTCTGATTGTAAGAGGTGCCCGCGAACACAACCTTAAGAATGTTTCAATCGATTTACCCCGTAATTCGCTTATCGTTTTTACGGGACTTTCAGGGTCGGGTAAGTCGTCACTTGCTTTTGACACAATTTTTGCTGAAGGACAACGTCGCTATGTTGAATCACTTTCAGCATACGCCCGCCAATTCCTTGGTCAGATGGATAAGCCTGACGTTGACTTTATTGAAGGACTATCACCTGCAGTATCGATTGATCAAAAATCTACAAATAGAAATCCGCGTTCAACTGTCGGAACAATTACTGAAGTTTACGATTACCTTCGCTTGCTCTACGCCCGAGCAGGAAGACCACATTGCCCAAGTTGTGGCAAAGCAATTGCCAAACAAACACCACAGAATATTGTTGATCAGATTCTTGCCCTGAAGGAAGGCGTCCGCTTTCAAGTTCTAGCTCCCGTTGTGCGCGCTCGAAAGGGAGAGTTTCTAGACCTCTTTCGTGAATTCACGACGCAGGGCTATTCACGTGCGCGAGTTGATGGTGTTGTTTATCCACTCGCCGAGATTCCAAAACTCAAGAAACAAGATAAACACACAATTGAAGTTGTAGTGGATCGCTTGGCAGTGAAGAGTGATGCAAAGACTCGACTGACTGACTCGGTGGAAACTGCGCTTAAGTTGGCAAACGGTTTGGTTATCTTGGATTTCGTTGACCTCAATGAAGCTGATCCTGAGAAAGAGAAGGTATTCAGTGAGCACATGGCTTGCCATGATTGCGAGTTGTCTTTTGAAGAGATGGAGCCAAGATCCTTCTCCTTCAACTCTCCCTTTGGAGCATGCCCGGAATGCACAGGTATTGGAACACGTCTTGAAGTAGATCAAGAATTAATCATTCCGGATGATTCAATATCGATTTATGAAGGGGCAATTGCTCCATGGTCGGGCGGTCAATCCTCAGATTACTTCGAGCGCCTTCTTGAAGCTCTGGCAAAGGATATTACTTTCTCCCTCGATACTCCTTGGAAGAAGATTTCTGCCAAAGCCCGTGAAGCAATTCTTAACGGCTATGAGTATGAGATAAAGATGAAGTACAAGGGTCGATACGGAACAAAGAATTACACAACTGGTTTTGAGGGTGTTATTCCCTTTATTCATCGTCGCCATTCTGAAACAGATAGTGACTACAGCCGTGAGAAGTATGAAGCGTATATGCGCGAAACGCCTTGTCCGGCATGTAAAGGCGCGAGATTAAAGCCAGAGGTATTGGCTGTGACACTTGGTGGAAAAAATATCGCTCAAGTTTGTGAACTTTCAATTGGTCAGTGCGCCGACTTCTTGAAGAAGATCTCGCTAAATGCACGTGAAAAGAAGATCGCTGAAAGAGTCCTCAAAGAGGTTCACGCTCGTTTAGGTTTTCTTCTAGATGTTGGACTCGACTACCTATCTCTTGAGCGAGGCGCAGTAACGCTTTCTGGGGGAGAGGCTCAGCGAATTCGATTAGCAACTCAAATTGGTTCTGGTTTGGTTGGCGTACTTTACGTACTGGATGAACCAAGTATTGGTTTGCACCAGCGAGACAATCGACGCCTCATCGACACTCTCACTCGTTTGCGAGATCTGGGCAACACGCTGATTGTGGTCGAACATGACGAAGACACTATAAGAACTGCTGACTGGATTGTGGACATTGGGCCTGGTGCTGGTGAGCACGGAGGAAAGGTGGTTTCTTCTGGAAGTTATGAAGATCTGATTAGTGCTAAGGATTCAATCACTGGCGCATACCTGGCCGGTCGAATGAAAATTGAAATTCCTGAGAATCGTCGCCCTCAAGTTAAGGGAAAAGAGCTCGTGGTTAAAGATGCAAAGGAAAATAATCTCCAAAACATCTCTGTTACTTTTCCATTAGGAAACTTTGTCGCCGTAACTGGTGTTAGTGGATCTGGCAAGTCAACTCTTGTAAACGACATTCTTTACACAGTCTTGGCAAATAAACTGAATGGCGCTCGAATTGTTCCGGGCCGTCATCGATCTATTACCGGTCTTGAAAATCTAGACAAGGTTGTACACGTGGATCAATCCCCAATAGGTCGCACCCCACGTTCCAATCCAGCCACGTATACGGGAGTCTTCGACAAGGTTCGAGCACTATTCGCAGAAACCGCCGAGGCAAAGATTCGTGGTTATCAACAGGGACGATTCTCCTTCAACGTGAAAGGCGGGCGTTGCGAGAACTGTTCTGGTGATGGAACCATCACAATTGAAATGAACTTCCTCCCAGATGTTTATGTTCCGTGCGAAGTTTGCCACGGCGCTCGATATAACCGTGAGACTCTTGAAGTGCATTACAAAGGCAAGACAATTGCGCAAGTACTCGATATGCCCATCGAAGAAGCTCATGGTTTCTTTGAGTCAGTTCCAGCAATTGCGCGTTATCTCAAGACTCTTAGCGATGTTGGCCTAGGGTATGTCCGACTCGGACAATCGGCTCCGACGTTGTCAGGTGGAGAGGCGCAGCGCGTTAAGCTGGCTACGGAACTTCAACGCCGTTCCACAGGCCGCACAATCTATGTTCTTGATGAACCAACTACGGGTCTTCACTTCGAAGACGTTCGAAAACTTCTGATTGTTCTCAACAGATTAGTTGATTCTGGAAACACAGTGATTGTTATCGAACATAATCTGGATGTTATCAAGTGCGCCGATTGGGTTATAGACATGGGCCCCGAAGGTGGCTCCGGAGGAGGGCTTGTCATTGCCGAAGGAACTCCTGAGCAAATTGCGAAGAACAAAGCCAGTTTCACCGGCCAGTACCTAGCTCCTCTTCTCAAGTAGATTTTTTGAAGCAACATGGTTGATCCGCAAAGTTACCGACCTTCTGGAATACCTACCGATCCAGGTGTCTATAGATTCTTTGATGAGAATGAAAAAGTAATTTACGTTGGGAAAGCAAAAAATCTTAAAAACAGACTAAATTCATATTTTGGTTCAAATTTGGCGACAAAAACATATCGGATGGTGCATACAGCCGTCCGCGTGGATTGGACAATAGTCAATACTGAAGTAGAGGCACTTCAGCTGGAATACACCTGGATTAAGTCTTACAACCCACATTTCAATATCCAATTTAAAGACGACAAGTCCTATCCCTATGTGGCAATAAGCGTGAATGAAGAATTCCCAAAGATGTTTGTCTCTCGTCAAAAGAAGAGCAAAGGGGTCAAGTACTACGGACCTTTCGCGCATGCATGGGCTCTTCGAGCCACATTCGACACTTTGTTGAGAATCTACCCATTGCGCACCTGCAGTGATTCAAATTTTGATCGTGCTGCAAAGAATAAGCGTCAGTGCCTTCTTGGCGATATAGGGAAGTGTTCTGCGCCATGTGTAGGTTGGATCTCTCAGGAAGACCATGCTGCGATGGCGAATAGATTGGCAGACTTCTTCTCATCCGACACCATCGACATAACAACACAGGTCGAAAATGAAATGTTAAAGGCTTCGGAGAATCAGGAATTTGAACGAGCGGCGTCATTGCGTGACCAATTGACGGCAATTAGAAAATCAAATGAAACAACGAGCGTTGCACTCTCTGAAAATATTTCCGCTGATGTGATTGCCATATATGAAGATGTAACGCATGCCGCGGCCTCGCTCTTTTCAGTACGAAAAGGTCGAATCGTTGCATCTCGTTCATGGGTGATAGACCTCTCAAATGTACTTGAAGACGAGGAAGTTGTCGGAGCCACTTTGTCCAAGATTTACGCAGATCAACTCCCTCCGGGTGAGATTTTGGTGGATAGGCAAATCGGGAATCCGCTTCCGTATGAGGAGTTGCTTACCGATATCTCAGGTCACAGAGTGCGAATCACTACTCCAGTTCGTGGCGACAAATTTGAGTTAATCCAAACTGTTAAGCGAAACGCTCATCAAGCTCTTATCCAATACCTTTCAAAACGTTCGAGCGATACCGCTGTTTCAGGGAAAGCCTTGGAAGAGATTTCTGAGTTGCTCCAACTTCCTGAACTGCCATTGCGCATTGAATGCTTCGACATCTCAAACATTCAAGGAAAACATATGGTTGCCTCTATGGTTGTCTTTGAGGACGGTCGAATAAAGAAGAGTGATTATCGTCGTTTTGCTATTTCTGATGATGAAAATTTTGACGATACTCGAGCCATGCATCACGTCATCACTCGACGAATGAAGAGATACCTAGCTGAAAAAGAGATTGACTTAGATGAGTTGCGAGTGGATGGGGGAGCACGTCCAAAATTTGCATACCCACCTCAGCTCATCGTTGTAGACGGTGGGCAGCCCCAAGTTGCAGCGGCGCAACGAGCGCTGGCTGAATTAGGAATTTCAGATGTTGCCCTCTGTGGGTTAGCAAAGCGACTAGAAGAAGTCTGGCTTCCTGACTCATCTGACCCAGTGATTTTTCCCAGACACAGCGAAGGTCTCTACTTGTTACAACGGATTAGAGATGAAGCCCATAGATTTGCAATCACATTCCATCGCAGCAAGCGATCCAAGGTGATGCTTGAATCCCTACTAGATGAAATTCCTCATTTAGGAGATGTAAGAAGCAAAGCCCTATTGGCCAGATTTGGTTCTGTTGCAGCACTTAAGAAAGCTCCACTTTCGGATATTTCCGCAGTTCCGGGGATTGGCGAAAAGATTGCAACCCTCGTCTTTGAGCATCTTCAAGATGCTGACCCAACTGTTGATATCTCGACGGGTGAAATTCTGGAGTAGCCCCTCGTAATAAGGCATGATTGGCACATGACAAGTGAAGTCGTCGTAGTAACGGGAATGAGTGGCGCCGGACGATCAACGGTCGCGCACGCGATGGAAGATCTTGGTTGGTATGTCGTCGACAATCTGCCACCAGCTCTCCTGTCGAATCTCTGTGACATGGCCGCAAAAACGGTTACGAATATGGCTGTAGTAATCGACGTCCGAGGTCGCCAGTTCTTTGATGATCTAAATGTGGCACTCTCTGAAATAGGTGAACGCGGAATCGCGCGAAGAATCCTATTTGTGGACGCGGCAGACGATGTACTAATTCGAAGATTTGAATCGACGCGCAGACCGCACCCATTGCAAGGTGCTGATCGAATTGTTGATGGGATAACAAAGGAGCGCGATCGACTCCGAGAGATTAGGTCTATAGCCGACATTGTTATTGATTCCTCCGCTCTAAATATTCATCAGTTAGAGAAGAAGATAGAAGAACTCTTTCACGCTGATGGCAGCGCAGATCTGCGAGTAAATATTCTCTCCTTTGGGTATAAGTACGGCATCCCTGTTGACGCGGATTTAGTTATGGATTGCCGGTTTATTCCAAATCCTCATTGGATTCCAGAATTACGTCCGCTAAACGGATTAGATAAACCGGTGAGTGAAAATGTTCTAAGTGCGAATAACGTTCAAGAATTTCTGACTCGTTACCAGGCACTTTTTGAAACGATGTCTAAGGGTTTTGTTTCGGAGGGAAGAAAGTATTTAACTCTTGCTGTTGGCTGCACTGGTGGAAAACATCGAAGTGTCGCAGTTGCAGAAGAGTTGGTGCGCAGATTTAACTCGCAAAAGGCTGCAGGGGAACATTCAATTTCTGCTGCATCGATCCACAGAGATCTTGGTAGGGAGCTATGAGTTCTAGTGGAAAATAACCCCAAGCTAGTTTGCCTGGGCGGAGGACATGGACTTGCTGCAACTCTGACCGCGGGGCGCACACTCACAAGTGATATCACTGCCATCGTGACTGTCGCAGACAACGGTGGTTCTAGTGGAAGACTTCGCGAGGAGTTTAACTTTCTCCCCCCGGGTGATCTACGAATGGCTCTTGCTGCACTTTGTTCTGCCGATGAATGGGGTAAGGATTGGGCCGACATTTTGCAATATCGATTTACAAGTGATGGTCCGATGAATGGGCATGCCCTTGGGAATTTACTATTAACAGCGTTCTGGGATCGCGATGAAGACCCTGTTGCTGGTGTAGCTCGAGTCGGTGAATTACTAAAAATCGTTGGTCGCGTATTACCTATGGCGCTTGAGCCCCTTGATATAGAAGCCACATTCAATACCGCTTCGGGTCGCTCTATTGTTCGCGGGCAGGTACAAGTAGCGACTGCGAAAGGACACATCGAATCGTTGCGACTGATTCCAGATGCACCGCGTGCGACGCCTCAAGCGCTAGATGCAATTTTAGAAGCTGAGTGGTTGACCTTTGGCCCAGGTTCATGGTTTAGCAGCGTTATGCCGCACTTCCTATTGCGGGAACAGTTGGCAGCAATTGAAAAGTCCGCAGCTAAGAAAATAGTAATCTTCAATCTCCCGGAGCCAAGTAGCGAGAAAGAATTTGCCGGCGTCAGCGCTGAGGAGCATCTTGAATTGATTCTTTCGCATTTGCCGAATTTTCATCTTGATTTTGCAATCGCCGATCCCTCCTCATTGGGCGAGGCGAGCAGGCTTCAACGCGTGGTTGAGGGTTGTGGGGGAAAGCTCGTTGTAGCTCCCGTTGCCAAGAGTCCAGGCTCCTTCCATCATGATCCAAAGAAATTGGCATCGGCTTTCAGCCACATTTTTGCCTGATGTTTGCTTAGATACTCGCATGGCAATGACAGCATCAGTAAAAGATGAATTGAGTCGACTCTCAATCACAAAACCATGCTGTCGTAAGGCAGAAGTTTCAGCGATCTTGCGATTTGCTGGAGGGCTTCATGTGGCCGCTGGAAAAATTTTGATTGAAGTCGAATTGGATACGGCGCAGAGCGCGCGACGTCTTCGAAAAGATATCGCTGAAATCTTTGGACATGAGAGCGAACTGGCAGTTTTATCTCCAAGTGGGCTACGAAAAGGAAGTCGATATGTTGTCCGCATAACTTCTGACAGTGAAGCGCTTGCAAGACAAACTGGCTTGGTGGATGGAAATAATCGACCTATACGCGGACTCCCACCTCAAGTTGTTTCTGCAGGATTATGTGATGCAGAGGCAGCCTGGAGAGGTGCCTTTCTTGCGCACGGATCTTTAACTGAACCAGGTCGTTCCTCAGCTCTAGAAATTACATGCCCTGGCCCCGAAGCGGCCCTTGCACTTGTTGGCGCTGCCAGACGACTGGGAATTACAGCAAAGGCACGCGAAGTTCGTGCAGTTGATCGCGTTGTTATTCGAGATGGAGATGCGATTGGCGCACTTCTTACAAGATTAGGTGCACACGAAAGTGTCCTAGCTTGGGAAGAGCGGAGAATGAGGCGTGAAGTCCGTGCCACCGCAAATCGATTGGCGAATTTCGATGATGCAAATCTCCGGCGCTCGGCACGTGCGGCTGTCGCCGCCTCAGCACGAGTCTCTCGAGCAATGGAAATTTTGGGTGAGGAAATCCCAGAACATTTGAAAGAGGCTGGGGAGCTTCGAATTACACATGGTCAGGCAAGCCTGGAAGAACTTGGATCCCTGGCCTCTCCACCAATGACAAAGGATGCTATTGCAGGGCGTATTCGCCGCCTTTTGGCAATGGCCGATAAGAGGGCACACGAGCTTGGAATCCCTGACACCGAGGCTGGCTTGAGCCCAGACCTTCTAGGGGACTAGCCGAAGAAAGCAATTTAGGAGTGGTGGCTTGTGAACGCCCAGCCCTACCTAGCCCCACCTGGCACGCCAACTCAGGCGTAATACAGGCCGACTGATAAGGTTCGTCTATACACAATGTTGTGGTTTGCCCTTTAGCCTTGGTCATATCAGACAGGTAGATGGTTAAAGCGGCCGTTCTTATTAAGATTTCATAGAAGCGAGGATTATTGTGGTGCGTGTAGGTATTAATGGTTTTGGACGAATTGGTCGTAATTTTTTCCGAGCAGTACTCACATCAGGTGCAGATATTGAGATTGTTGGCATCAACGATCTGACAGATAACAAGACTCTGGCGCACCTTTTGAAGTACGACTCAATTCTTGGACCTTTGGGTCTTCCTGTTACATATGACGATACTTCAATTACCGTCAACGGTAAGAAGATTGCAGTCTTTGCTGAGCGCGATCCAGGAGCTCTTCCTTGGGCAGATGTAAAGGCCGATATCGTTATCGAGTCCACAGGATTCTTCACAAAAGCTGCTGATGCAAAGAAGCACATTACTGCTGGAGCAAAAAAGGTCATTATTTCTGCGCCTGCTTCGGATGAAGACATCACAATTGTTATGGGCGTTAATCATGATGAATATGACGCATCAGCTCACAACGTGATCTCTAATGCATCTTGCACCACAAACTGCCTAGCTCCAATGGCAAAGGTTCTTGAGGATGAGTTTGGAATCGTAAAGGGTCTTATGACCACCATCCATGCTTATACAAATGATCAATCACTTCAGGATCAGCCTCACAAAGATCTACGCCGCGCTCGCGCTGGTGCTCTTTCAATGATTCCTACATCAACCGGAGCAGCTAAGGCAATCAGCCTCGTTCTTCCAGCTCTAAAGGGCAAGCTTGATGGATATGCAATGCGTGTTCCAGTCCCAACAGGTTCTGCAACAGATCTCACGGTTGAACTTGCAAAAGAGACAACTGCAGCTGAAATCAACGCAGCGATGAAGAAAGCAGCGGAAGGCCCACTCAAGGGATACCTTCGTTATACAGAAGATGAAATCGTTTCTGCAGACATCGTTACAGATCCTGCTTCATGCATTTTCGATGCTGGCCTTACAAAGGTAATCGGCAACCAGGTCAAGGTTCTTGGCTGGTATGACAATGAGTGGGGTTATTCAAATCGCCTCGTTGACCTTGTTGGCTTCGTCGGCGCGAAACTCTAATTAGCTCTCAAAAGTTGATCTAGAGTTTTCTCAATTGTAAAGACTGGAAAGAATATGAATGTAGTTTCACTGGAATCCCTGGACGTGAAAGGGAAGAAGGTACTCCTCCGCTGCGACCTCAATGTTCCAATCAAAGAGGGAGTTATCAAGGACGACGGACGCATTCGTGCATCGCTTCCAACAATTAAGTATCTCCTCGGTCAAGGTGCGGCAGTAATTATCACTGCCCACCTTGGTCGTCCAAAGGGAGAGCGAAAGCCAGAACTTTCTTTAGCCCCTGTCGCAATTCGACTAAGTGAATTGCTCGGAACAAACGTTGTATTTTCACCTGAAATTGTCGGAGCGAACGTTTCTGGAATCCAAGCCGGCCAAGTTATATTGCTTGAAAATATTCGATATGAAGCGGCCGAAACAAGCAAGGACGAGGCCGAACGCGTTGCATTTGCAAAGGTGCTTGCGGCGTACGCTGATGTTTTTGTCTCAGATGGATTTGGTGCGGTTCATCGCAAGCACGCATCAGTATTCGACGTAGCCGGACTCTTGCCTCATGCAGCTGGATATCTCGTTGCAGCTGAAGTTGAAGTACTAACAAAACTTACCGACAATCCTGCTCGCCCTTACGGTGTTGTGCTCGGCGGGGCAAAGGTTTCAGACAAAATTGGTGTAATTTCCAATCTTCTCGACAAAGTAAATGTTCTTGCAATTGGCGGTGGAATGCTCTTTACATTCCTAGCTGCGCAAGGACATGAAATTGGAAAATCGCTTGTTGAAACAGATCTCATTCCGACCGTGAAGGAACTTCTTGAAAGAGCTGAAAAGCTAGGAGTTAAACTTTTGCTTCCGACTGACATTGTCGTAGCACCAGAATTCGCAATCGACGCAATTCCAACAATCGTGAACGCCGATGAAATTCCGGCGGATCAAATGGGGCTAGATATAGGTCCGAAGACTTCCGAAGCTTTTGCTGCAGCAATTCGCGAATGTGAAACAGTATTTTGGAATGGCCCAATGGGCGTCTTCGAATTTCCCAATTTTGCACATGGCACAAAAGTTGTCGCACAAGCTCTGACGGAAGTTAAAGGCTTGTCAGTCGTTGGGGGAGGAGATTCGGCAGCTGCTGTCCGCGCCCTTGGTTTTGCTGATTCAGATTTTGGTTACATTTCAACCGGTGGAGGAGCATCGCTTGAATATCTTGAAGGAAAAGAACTTCCAGGAATTTCCGCGTTAGCTTAGTTTTACTCACATTAAAGGAGCACGTATGCGTAAGCCACTCATTGCAGGTAACTGGAAAATGAACCTCAACCATCTTGAGGCTATTGCAGTTACACAAAAGCTTTCTTATTCTCTAGAGGATAAGGATTTCGATGCTGTCGATGTGTGCGTAGTACCTCCGTTTACTGACATACGTTCTGTCCAGACTCTGATCGACGGAGATCGTCTTCGCCTTCAGTACGGCGCTCAAGACCTTTCACCAGATGCATCCGGCGCTTTCACAGGCGATATTTCAGGATCAATGTTGAATAAGCTTGGATGTACATATGTAGTAGTCGGTCACTCCGAACGCCGCGCAATCCACAAAGAGAGTGATGCGCTAGTTAATAAGAAGATTAAGGCAGCACTTGCCAATGAGTTGACACCAATTTTCTGCATCGGCGAGGAGCTTGAAATTCGCGAGGCGGGCACTCACGTAGAGCACGTGCTAAATCAAGTTCGAAACGGTTTGGCTGGTTTTCATAAGCCAGAGCTCAAGAAGATTGTCTTCGCGTATGAACCCGTATGGGCTATTGGCACAGGCAAGACTGCGACGCCTGAGGATGCACAGGAAGTATGTTCTGCAATTCGTGTAGAGCTTGCAAAGATTGGGAGCGATGAAATCGCGGAGGCAGCCAAGATTCTTTATGGTGGATCTGTGAAATCTTCTAATATCGTTGAGATTATGAAGCAAGCTGATGTGGATGGTGCCCTCGTAGGCGGGGCAAGCCTGGATCCTGAGGAATTTGCGCGTATTTGCAAGTTTCACCGAGTCGCGTAGGCCATAAGTTCGATAGTTAAAGCAGGTGACTGGGGTATCCTTCTCCAGTTACAAGCCCTAGGGCTTGAAAGAGGCAATCTAGTTTGGAGTAATCGTGGTTCTAGCTCTATCAATCATTTTGGTGATCACAAGTATCTTGATGATCCTCTTGGTTCTTCTTCACAAGGGTAAGGGAAGCGGACTTTCCGACCTTTTTGGCGGCGGCGTTTCTTCAAATTACGGCGGATCTTCCGTTGTGGAGCGAAATCTAGATCGCATCACAATCGTGGTCGGCGGTCTCTGGTTTGCAGGAGTCGTTGCACTCTCCTTGGTACTAAAGAAGTAAGAGTTTTTTAATCAGGTTAATTTGCTTAAATTGAAGGAGTAAACGATGGCAGGAAGTGCAATTCGCGGAAGTCGCGTTGGCGCTGGCCCAATGGGCGAAGCAGAACGTGGCGAGGCAATTGGTCGTTTCCGTGTTTCATATTGGTGCGCCAATGGACATGAAACCCGTCCTTCTTTTGCAGAAGATGGAACTGTTCAGATTCCCGCAGAATGGGATTGCCCACGTTGTGGTTACCCAGCTGGCTTAGATAAAAACAAGCCACCTCTGCCAGTAAAGAATGAGCCATACAAGACTCACCTTGCTTACGTGAAGGAACGCCGTACAGAGGCAGAAGCTTCAAAGATTCTTGCAGATGCTTTAGCTCACCTACGCGGCGAGGATTAATCCTTAGCTTTTAAAAGCTTCAATCAATTCGTTAATTCCCGCTTCTCGATTTTTCAAGTGAAATCGAAGGAGCGGGAGTTTCTTTTCCCCGAGCGCTTCTCCGTCACCAAGAGCTTGCGCCATCAGAAGTGTATGAAAAGAAAATTCTTTTCCAGGGATATTAAGATCGCGCGAATTTTCACCAGTGATCTGGATGAATGCCCCGTTTTGTTGGCCGCCCTTGTGATACTGGCCTGTTGAATGCAAGAAGCGTGGACCCCAACCAAAACTTGTTCCGACGCCAGATATCTCGGCGACTTTTGATCGCAATTGAGTCACTCTGTCGTCAATACCGCGAGCCAAATATGCCATTATCGCAATGTAGTGAGGGCTCTCTTTCAAGAAATCATCAATCTGGCCAGTGAGTGAATTTGCCTTTGAGTTTGAGAAAACTTGGATATTCGAAGTTTCAAATACGGGATCAAGCTGCGGAACTTTGTTTCCCCACGAGTTCAACAACGCAAGAGCTCTCAATTTTGCATCTTGAACATTCGGTTGGTCATAAGGATTAATCTGAAGCGGAACTGCGATAAGTGCGGTGACCCACTCCCACAAAATAAATTGGGCTCCTAAAGGTGCTTCGACGACAATGTCCACATCGGCTGGCGCAAATCCAACCGTAAGGGCTGGTCCAGAAATGCTTGCATTCTTTGACTCAATTGCAATTGGAAAGAAACCTTTTCCTTCCTTTCCTGTTGACTCAGCGATGAGTTGCTCAATCCAATCCGATAGACCGGGAACTTGTGACTCTGAATCGAAGAAAGCGATATTTTGTTCTTTAGCTTCCAATACCAAACAGGCAATTTCTATAGCGGCAGATTCTTTTGTTAAAAAAGATTGCGAAGCCTCGTGGGCATCGTTGAGGAGTTCGCTGACATCAATGCCTAACGCCGCGGCCGGTACAAGTCCAAAAGCGCTTAGCACGCTAAAGCGTCCACCTACATTAGGGTCTGCATTAATAACAAAATACTCAAGCGCACGGGATTCGATGTCAAAAGGTGAATCCGGGTCTGTAACAATCACGAAATGATCGCGCGGATCTAAACCAGCATCAATGAACTTCTGAGTGAAGTAGGCCTTTTGTGAAGCAGTTTCTGCAGTGGATCCAGATTTCGACCCTACAATTACTGCTACGTTACTTAAGTCAAGAGGTGTCGCAGCCATAATCTGGTCAGGATCGGTTGAGTCAAGAACGATAAGTGATTTCTTGAACGTCTTTGCAAGAACTTCAGGACCAAGTGATGATCCACCCATTCCCGCTAAAACAAATGTCGTCAAACCTTTTTTTGAAATCCACTCTTGCAAACGAGAGAGTTCGGGAAGCAACGCTCTGCTTGAGCTTGGCAAATCAATCCAATTAAGTCTGATTGTGCTTTCTGCCTCTGCTTCTTTGCCCCATAGAGTGAAGTCTTTGGCGGCAATTCTTGGCGACGCTTCAAGCAAAGTTTGATAAAGCCCTGAGCTTCTATTAACTGAAGTCTTGCTACTTACCCGAATGTTCATTCTTTAACCGATTCAACATTTTCAAGAAGTTGCTCCCAGGCCTTTGCGAATTTACCAACCCCGTCATCTTCAAGAAAATTGACTACAGATTTAAAATTAATCCCTGCGGCCGCAAGTGAATCAAAAGTCTTTCGTGCGGATGAATACTCGGAAGTGATTGTATCGCCACGGAAAACGCCATTACTTCTCACTTCATTGAGCGTTCCTTCGGGCATTGTGTTTACGCAATTTGGAGCAATCAACTCAATGACATAACGTGTTGAGTCATATGACTTATCTTTTACTCCAGTCGAAGCCCAAAGCGGTCGTTGCATGTTCGCTCCATGTGCCGCGAGTTTTAGCCAACGCTGTGATTGAAGGACTTTTCGGTATGCCTCATATGCCAGCACCGCATTTGCGATTGCTGCCTTACCTCGAAGAGGACTGTTAGGAGAAATCGCGTCAAGTTTTGCGTCAATATCAGAGTCAATGCGGCTCACGAAAAACGAGGCGACTGAGTGAACGTTTGAGGTAGTCAGGCCTCGAGCCACTCGACGTTCAATTCCTCGTAAGTATGCATCCATTACAAGCTCATAGCGCTCCACCGAAAAGATCAATGTTACGTTAACGCTTATTCCTTGCGCAGTAAGTTCTTCAATTGCCGGAAGTCCGTCAAGAGTTGCAGGAACCTTTATTAAGAGATTAGGCCGATTGACCAAATTATGTAGAGCGATTCCCTGCGAGATTGTTTCGCTGGTGTTGTAAGCAAGCCGGGGATCGACCTCGATACTTACTCGACCATCAATCTGATTTGATTCCAGAAATGTAGATAGAAATAGGTCGCAAGCGCTGCGCACATCTGATGTCGTAAGTTCTGTAACAATGTCAGTAGTGCTCATTCCTTCCGCCCTGAGAGCCAAAATATCTTCTTTGTATAAATCTGATCCTGAGATCGCTGCAGAGAAAATACTTGGATTGGTGGTAACCCCAACAACGTTTGAACTCTCAATCAGTTCTACGAGCGAACCGCTTTGGAGACGCTCGCGCGATAAATCATCAAGCCAGATTGAAACACCAGACTTTGAAATCTGAGCTAGGGAAGTGGACATTACTTTCCAACTTTCTTTATTGAGTGAAGCGCTGCATTTGCGACGTTTTCTGGAGTGAATCCATATTTGTCGAATAAAACGCCTGCACTTGCAGAGGCACCGAAATGTTCCAATGAAATTGCAACACCAGCATCGCCGATGATTTCGCGCCAGCCAAGTGCAATTCCGGCTTCAATAGAGACGCGAGCTTTGATATTTGAAGGGATTACCGAATTGCGATATTCCGATGTTTGTTCCGCAAACCACTCCAAGCAAGGTGCGCTTACAACTCGCGCATGCACTCCCTTTGCTGCAAGCAGCTCCTGCGCAGCTAAAGCCACGTGAACCTCAGAACCGGTTGCAATCAAAATAACATCAGGCTTACTCGCTGAATCCGACAGAACGTAGGCTCCATTAGCAGTGCCTTCCGCCGATGTGTATTTTGTTCTATCGAGTACGGGCAAATTTTGACGAGACAGGGCGAATCCGACTGGCTTCTGACGCTTTATAACTTCGCGCCAGGCAATTGCTGTTTCATTTGCATCAGCTGGACGAATCATCGAGAAGTTTGGAATCGCTCTCAATGAGGCAATGTGCTCAACGGGCTGGTGAGTAGGACCATCTTCTCCAAGTCCAATTGAATCATGCGTCCACACGAATGTTGATGGGATATCCATAAGCGCTGCTAGGCGCACAGATCCGCGCATATAGTCTGAAAAGACTAGGAAAGTTCCGCCGAATGATTTTGTTAAACCATGTAGAGCTATTCCGTTCAGGATTGCTCCCATTGCATGCTCGCGAATACCAAAATGAATGACTCGACCGTAAGGATCTGCATCTTTCATCAAGCTTGAGGCTGGAAGAAATGATCGCCCACCTTCAATCAAAGTGTTATTCGACTCCGCAAGATCAGCTGACCCTCCCCAAAATTCTGGAAGAACTTCTGCGATACCGTTGATAATTTTTCCTGAAGCTGTTCGGGTTGCAATCTCTTTATCTGACGGGAAGACAGGGATTGAGTTCTCCCATCCTTCTGGAAGTTCCTTCTTCTGCAGACGATTCAATAGCGCTGCCTTCTCAGGGTTCTCATTTCTCCATGCATGGAACTCGGTCTCCCAAGCTTTTCTAGAAGCAGTACCACGTTCAATTAATTTGCGTGCGTGCGCGACGACTTCCTCTGGAGCTGCAAAACTTTCTTCGGGGTTCAAGCCGAGCTCTAACTTTGTAGCCGCCACTTCATCAGCACCGAGAGCTGATCCATGAGACTTGGAAGTACCACGAGCTTTTGGTGCAGGCCAAGCGATTACGGTCTTTAAGCGAATAATTGTTGGCTTGTCGCTAATGGACTGCGCTGCTGACATTGCACCTTCAAGAGCATCGCGATCGATATTGCCATCGGATTTCGCTGCTACGTCAATGACGTTCCATCCGTAGGCTCTATATCTAGCGCTTACATCCTCTGTGAATGCAACGTGCGTATCGCCCTCAATTGAAATTCGATTATCATCATAAATAACTTTGAGATTTCCAAGAGCTTGAGTTCCTGCGAGCGATGACGCTTCAGCGCTTACGCCTTCTTGTAAATCACCGTCTGAACAAATGACCCAGATGTTGTGGTCGAATAGTTTTGTCTTTGATTCAGGATCAAGAAGCCCTTTTTCGTATCTTGCGGCCATAGCCATACCCACGGCAGAGGCGATACCAGAGCCCAACGGGCCAGTTGTTATCTCTACGCCCTTTGTATGTCCGTACTCTGGGTGCGCAGGCGTTAGTGATCCATCAGTACGAAAAGACTTTAAATCATCAATTGTTAAACCATATCCAGAGAGGAAAAGCTGAATGTAGAGGGTGAGTGATGAGTGACCGCACGAGAGAACGAAGCGGTCGCGCCCTAACCATTCAGGATGTGTTGGGTCATGCTTCAAAAAACGTTGAAAGAGTGTGTAAGCAACAGGCGCAAGAGACATTGCGGTACCGGGGTGGCCATGGCCAGCTTTTTGAACTGCATCTGCGGCCAGAGCACGCGATATTGCAACGGCTCTATCGTCGAGTTCGTTCCATGGGCTTACAGGAATTAGATTGCTATCAGACATTTTTCTCTCCTAGAGTTTCCCGAATTAAAGGGTAATTTTTTCGCGACTCAACAACTTTGTTGAGTATGCAAAGGACCAAATCGATGACCACACCAATGTGACACCAAGTAAATGTGCGCCCACAAGAATTTCGGGTACACCTGTGAAATATTGTGTGTAGCCGATAAATCCTTGTGCCAGGCAGATTGCTAGAAATAATCCGATTTTCGAACTAGCAAGCTCTTTTGCACCGTCCGCTTCGCTAGCTTTAATGAGCAGCCACAAACCAAATGTCAGAGAAATTAAGGCAATCACGCTATCGGCATGCAGCCAAGAAATCGTTCTCGGATCTAGGTGATAACGCTTGGCCATTTCATCTCCGGCGTGCGGGCCGCTTCCAGTAACGAGGACTCCAAGATTGATTACCAGTAATGAAATCAAAAGAACGGCTCTGCCAAATGTTTTCGTAAGGGGCTGTAGTGAAATCCGTGGGACATCAAGCATTCTTTGACGAAGCGAGAGAGAGGCTGCAATTAAAACTATAGAAAGTAGGAAATGTGCGCTTACTGCAAAAGGATTGAGGTGGGTCAAAACTGAAATTCCGCCCACAACTATTTGCGCAACAAGGCCTAAGAATTGAGCGGCAGCTAACCATCCAAGGATTTTGGAATCACTTCTATTGCGCCCCCATTTAAAAAATCCAATGATTGCTGCAATGATTGCAATTACAAGCAAAAATGTTAAAAGACGATTTCCGAACTCAATCCATGAGTGCACTTGTCCTTGGGCTTGATGGGGGACTGGGGTGTAAGACCCTGGAGTGCATTGTGGCCATGTCGGGCATCCGAGGCCTGATCCGGTTAGTCGTACGGCCCCGCCCGTAACTACGATTCCCATTTGAGTAACTAGTAAGAATGTATAAATTAGGCGCTTCACCTTCGTAGCCTATGGGCTAGGGGGTCCTACCTGGCAGTCTGACGGGTGGCCTGTGTCGCCAATGAGACGAGCCTCTCAGCGAGTCGATTAAGCCTCAAGTGGCAAATTTTGGCTATTTACGCAACACTTCTGTTGTGAAAAAGAATGAGCCGGATAAGACCCGCGATTTAGTGGCACGAGCCATTCTTGAGCGTGGACCGGCAAGCGCCGTCGATTTAGCTACGCGCCTATCAATCACGCCTGCGGGAATCCGGCGACACCTAGATGGACTGGTCGCTGACGGAATTCTTGAATCCAGAGAAGCCCACATTACGAGTTCAAACCTACGTGGGCGCGGCCGTCCTGCAAAGGTTTTTGTCATGACAGATGATGGCCGTGAAAAATTCGAGCATTCCTATGATGACTTGGCGGTCTCAGCACTTAAATTTATGGCAAGTAAGAATGGTGCGCATCTTGTGAGCGAATTTGCTGCATCTCGTGCGGAAGAAATTGAACGTAAGGCGCTGAAGAAAGTTGCTTCAAAGACTTCGATTGAAGCTCGTGTTGAGGCTCTCACCGATCACCTTTGCTCCGAGGGCTATTCGGCAACATCTGCAAGCAGGGGTAGCGGTTTAGAAATATGTCAGCACCATTGCCCGGTAGCACATGTCGCGGCGGAATTTCCTGAGCTTTGTGATGCTGAGACTGAAGTTATATCTCGCATGCTCGGAACGCACGTTCAACGTTTGGCAACAATTGCGAACGGCGATGGAGTTTGTACAACTTTCATTCCAAAGTCTTCAAAAGCAGCAAGTTCCAAAAAGCAATCTGATTCACTCATATCAACCAGGGGAGCCTAAAGTGAGCAATACAACCGCGCATCCAGAGCTAGATGGAATCGGTAACTACGAGTATGGCTGGGCTGACGCTACAGATGCCGGCAAAGACTCTCAGCGTGGTTTGAGCGAAGCTGTCGTTCGCGATATTTCAAGTAAGAAAAGTGAACCGCAGTGGATGTTGGATTTGCGACTAAAAGGATTAGATCTTTTTGATAAGAAGCCAATGCCTAACTGGGGTTCGGATCTATCTGGTGTTTTCTTCGACAAGATTAAGTACTTCGTACGTAGTACCGAGAAGCAGGCACAAACTTGGGAAGACTTACCGGAAGATATTAAAAATACTTATGACCGTCTTGGAATTCCAGATGCTGAACGCAATCGTCTTGTTGCCGGCGTTGCTGCTCAATATGAATCTGAGGTTGTTTACCACTCAATCCGCGAAGACTTGGAAGCACAAGGCGTGATTTTCGTTGATACTGATACCGGACTTCGTGAGCATGAAGATATCTTCAAAGAATATTTCGGTTCAGTAATTCCAGTCGGAGATAACAAATTTGCTGCTTTGAATACTGCGGTCTGGTCCGGAGGATCATTTATTTACGTCCCAAAGGGTGTGAAAGTAGATATTCCACTTCAAGCCTACTTCCGCATTAACACTGAAAATATGGGTCAATTCGAACGTACATTGATCATTGCCGATGAGGATTCCTACATACATTATGTAGAAGGTTGTACGGCACCTATTTACTCATCTGACTCTCTTCATTCTGCGGTTGTAGAAATTATCGTGAAGAAGAATGCACGTGTTCGTTACACAACCATTCAGAACTGGTCGAACAACGTTTACAACCTCGTTACAAAGCGCGCAACATGTGCTGAGGGTGCAACGATGGAATGGATTGATGGAAATATCGGATCAAAGGTAACGATGAAATATCCTGCTGTTTTCTTGATGGGGCCGCATTCGAAAGGCGAAACACTTTCAATTGCATTTGCTGGAGCAGGTCAGCATCAGGATGCTGGCGCAAAGATGGTTCACGCAGCTCCATACACTTCTTCGTCTATTATTTCGAAGTCAGTTGCTCGCGGTGGAGGGCGAACTTCATATCGTGGATTAATTCAAGTCCAGGATGGAGCGCATCACTCCGCATCGACAGTGAAATGCGATGCTTTATTAATTGACACAATTTCACGTTCGGATACATATCCATACGTTGATATTCGTGAAGACGACGTATCAATGGGTCACGAGGCAACGGTTTCGCGTATTAGCGATGACCAATTGTTTTATCTCATGTCACGCGGACTTGAAGAGGATGAAGCAATGGCAATGATTGTTCGCGGTTTTATTGAGCCAATTGCTCGCGAACTACCGATGGAATATGCGCTGGAACTAAATCGTCTTATCGAGCTTCAAATGGAAGGTGCTGTTGGCTAATGGTGTTAAATTCAAATCTACTAGAGTCGCATACGCCGACAAGCCGAGAAGAACTCTGGCGTTTTACGCCGCTGGCTAAACTTCGAGGATTGCATGATCTTGAAGTTTCTCTTTCATCACGGGTTTCGTTAGGTGCGAGCGTCGAACAACCTGGACTATCTGTCGAGATTGTTGATGCGTCACAAGCCCCAAGCACCTCTTCGACAAATGATCTCGTCTCTATGAGAGTTAGAGAGTTGTCTTCTAAGGTTCTCAAAGTTGATATTGCGCAAAATGCAGAGATTGCGACACCTATATATCTGACGCGCACCGTGGAGTCACTTGATCCCGAGGTCTCTCGCACCGTGATTCATCTTGGGGCAAATAGCAGAGCAACCGTAGTTGTCGAAAATACCGGGTCAATAACTTTGGCCGAGGAGATTGTTATCACCTTGGATTCTGGGGCAAATCTTAATTTTGTCTCCTTGCAGGAATGGGAGAGTGATGCCGTCCACTTAGGTCATCACCACGCAATCATTGGACGAGATGCGACGTTTACTTCAACAGTCATTACATTGGGAGGTTCGCTCGTTCGACTTCTTCCTACCGTTGAATACGCAGGCCCAGGAGCAAGTGCTGAACTTTCAGGAATTTATTTTGCGACAAGTGGACAACACTTGGAGCATCGAATTCATGTTGATCACAATCTGCCCCATGCTAAATCTCGCGTAAATTACAAAGGAGCTTTGAGCGGAGACAAAGCCCGCACAGTTTGGTTTGGGGATGTCTTCATCCGAGCGAATGCAGAAGGTACAGATACTTACGAAGTAAATCGTAATCTCTTGCTTTCCGACGGAGCGCGTGCCGACTCAGTCCCAAATCTTGAAATTGAAACAGGTGAAATTGTGGGCGCAGGCCATGCAAGTACAACTGGCCGTTTTGATGACGAACAACTTTTCTATTTAGAGTCTCGTGGTATTCCTGCAAATATTGCGCGCCAGTTAGTAATCCGAGGATTCTTCCTGGAGATTGTCGCAAAGCTGGGTTTGCCGCAAATCGAAGAGAGAATCATGACTCGCATAGAGGCAGAACTTGAGAAGGCTTCTTCATGAGCGCAACAATAAGCAAAGCGGACCTACTCGAGGGAAAGCCTAAGCAGGTGGACCTAAACGGCACACCAGTGTGCGTAGTGCGCGTCCAAGGTGAGATTTTTGCAGTTGCTGATACTTGTTCGCATTCAGATGCTTCTCTTTCAGAAGGCGACATAACTGATTTTAAGATCGAATGTTGGCTTCACGGTGCTGAGTTTGATCTCCGCACTGGTGAGGCACTTACTCCACCCGCAGTTCAAGCCATAGAAACCTTTACCGTTACAGATAACGGCGAGACAGTAGAGATCGGATAAAACATGAGCACATTAGAAATCAAGAATCTACAGGTTGCTGTTTCGACAGATGAAGGAATGAAGCAAATTCTTCGCGGAGTGGATCTGACCATCAAGTCTGGTGAAACACACGCGATCATGGGACCAAATGGCTCTGGTAAATCCACATTGGCCTATTCGATTGCCGGACACCCAAAGTACACAATCACCGGTGGTTCAGTGCTCCTTGATGGAGTAGATGTCCTTGAAATGCGTGTTGACGAGCGCGCTAAAGCTGGGCTATTCCTTGCAATGCAATATCCAGTTGAGGTGCCCGGAGTATCTGTTTCGAATTTCTTGCGCACAGCAGCTACTGCAATTCGCGGTGAAGCCCCGAAGGTTCGTACGTGGGTTGGAGAAGTTAAGGAAGCAATGGCTTCACTTAATATGGATCCAGCTTTTGCGGAAAGAAACGTAAATGAAGGATTTTCTGGCGGAGAAAAGAAGCGCCATGAAATTCTTCAAATGGAACTTTTGAAGCCAAAGATTGCAATTCTAGATGAGACAGATTCCGGACTTGATGTTGATGCGTTGAGAATCGTTTCAGAGGGAGTCAATCGCGTAAAGGATTCTCACAATATTGGAATTATGCTCATTACTCACTACACACGAATTCTTCGTTACATAAAGCCAGATTTCGTCCACGTTTTTGCGGCAGGTCGCATCGTTGAAGAAGGCGGAGCTGAATTGGCAGAGAAGTTAGAAGAGAAGGGTTATGCAGAGTACGTAACTGCATGATTGAATTTATGAAAACCGCCGCGCTTGACGCCGAAGTGTTGAAGAACGATTTTCCAATTCTTCAACGCTTGATGCGTGGCGGGAAAAAACTTACCTATCTCGATAGCGGAGCAACAAGTCAGAAGCCACACTCTGTTATTGACGCCCAATCCGAATTTTACAGAAACAAGAATGCCGCAGTGCACCGCGGCGCTCACCTTCTTGCAGAAGAAGCAGATGAGGCTTATGAGGGTGCAAGGCAAATTGTTGCTGATTTTATTGGTGCTCATGTAGACGAAGTTGTTTTTACAAAGAGTGCCACGGAAAGCTTGAATGCAATTGCATATTCGATTGGTAACGCTGCGCTTGGTTCTCGATTGGCTCTCAAACCAGGTGACTCAATTGTGGTCACTGAAATGGAACACCATGCCAATCTCATTCCGTGGCAACAGTTGGCCAAGAGGACGGGGGCGACTCTTAAATGGATTCCTATTACCCCTGAAGGCCGATTAGATTATTCAAACCTTGAATCGATAATAGATTCAACGACAAAGATTCTTGCATTTACTCACCAATCAAATGTGCTTGGAACAATCAACGATGTCGAAAAATTAGTAACCGCGGCTAAGAAAGTATCAGCGATCACCGTCCTAGATGCCTGCCAGTCCGTTCCGCATTTTGGAATAGACGTTAAGACGCTTGGCGTAGATCTTCTTGCTTTCTCAGGACATAAAACTTTAGGTCCTACAGGAATTGGTGTCCTGTGGGGAAGGTCGCAAATTCTCGAAGAAATGGAGCCATTTCTTTATGGTGGTTCGATGATCGAGGCCGTCACTATGACGGAAGCGACATGGGCAAAGGCTCCGAGAAAGTTCGAGGCAGGCGTCCCAAATATGGCAGGAGCGGTGGGGCTCGGTGCTGCGCTGCAATATCTATCGTACTTGGGAATGGAAAACGTTCATGCGTGGGAGAGTGAACTTGCTCAATACGCTCTTGATCAAATTTCAGTTTTGCCTGGAGTGCAAATAGTCGGGCCTGCGGATATCGAAAATCGCGGCGCGGTTATCTCATTCACAATCGAAGGTATTCATCCTCACGATGTCGGTCAGGTATTAGATCAGCATGGAATTGCTGTTCGAACTGGCCATCACTGCGCGTGGCCACTTATGAGAAAGCTTGGAATTGTCGGAACAACCCGAGCATCCTTCTATATCTACAACACAATGTCGGATGTCGATTCGCTCGTTGAAGGAATCAAATCGGCACAAGAATTTTTTAAGGTAGGTTAATTCTCGTGGAATTAGAGTCGTTATATCAGGAAGTGATTTTGGACCACTACAAGAGGCCCCATCACAAAGGCTTGAGTGAAGATAAAGATGTACAAGTCCATCACGTGAACCCAAGCTGCGGAGATGAAGTGACTCTAAATCTGACCTTGTCAGATGGTGTAGTAACCAATATTTCGTGGGACGGGGTAGGTTGCTCAATTTCCCAAGCCAGCACATCAATCATGACTGATTTGGTTATGGGCAAAAGCGTCGATCGCGCTTATAAGATTCTCGATAGTTTTTCTGAGTTAATGGCGAGTAAAGGAACCATGCAAGGGGATGAAGAACTTCTTGATGATGGTGTTGCCCTCGCGGGGGTTTCAAAATTTCCAGCACGCGTAAAGTGCGCACTGCTGGGTTGGATGGCATTCAAGGATGCCTCCGCTAAAGCTAGTTCAGCAACTGATCGATCGGAGAAAGCATGACGCAGTTAGCTTCTATAGACGATGTAACCGAGGCGATGAAGGATGTAATTGATCCTGAATTGGGTATAAACGTTATTGATTTAGGCCTCGTATACGATCTTCGAGTTGACGAAGGAAATGTTGCAATCCTTGACATGACTTTGACGTCCGCTGCATGTCCACTGCAAGATGTGATTGAAGATCAAACTCGTTCGGTACTTCAAGATCTTACGAGCGATGTGAAAATTAACTGGGTGTGGATGCCGCCTTGGGCGCCGAATAAAATTACAGACGATGGACGCGAGCAACTACGCTCAATTGGTTTTACCGTCTGATACATCTGGCAGCGCTTTGACTTGGGAGTCAAAGTAAACGGTGTTCTTCTTGATAGTTTCACGACCAGCATTTGCAACGATTACCGCCACATATGGAAGTAAGAGCGCCCCGGAGAGGGCAATCCAGCGATAAGGACTTGGCAAAATAACGGTAAGAATGAAGCAAGCCGTTCGGATCATCATTGAAATAAAATAGCGACGAGCGCGCCCAGATTGATCGTTTGTAAGAGATTCCTGAGCGGAAGTAATACTTATTGGCTCATCTTTACCCATAGCAACGAGTATAGGAGAGTTGGCTGCCGGTTTTTCCTCACTTCAAACCGAGGCGAATGCGGGCATACGGAGTAGTAACAGGTATTTTTCTCCCTATGGCAGAGATGACGCAGATAACAGCGGAGAGCGTGACGCCGGACACCACTTCGCGCGTAGTTCTCGTAACCGGAGGCAACAGAGGTATTGGCTTAGCAATTGCTCAAGCATTTAAAGAAAATGGAGACACTGTTGTGGTCTCCCATCGTTCTGGAAACGCCCCTGAAGGTTTGCACGGCGTACTTATGGACGTCACTGATTCGGAGAGCGTTGCTTCGGCGTATAAAGAAATCGAATCTCGATTCGGAACGGTCGATGTGTTGGTGGCGAATGCTGGGATTACAAAAGACGGATTATCACTTCGAATGAGCGAAAGTGATTTTCAGGATGTAGTTAATACAAACCTCACCGGAGCTTTTAGAACAGCTCAAAAATCGTTATCTGGCATGATGAAGAAGAAGAACGGTCGAGTCATATTCATCGGCTCGGTTGTCGGACTTCTAGGTTCTTCTGGGCAGGTTAACTATGCATCAACAAAGAGCGGCTTAGTTGGCATGGCTCGATCCTTTGCCAGGGAATACGGCAGCAGAAACATCACCTTTAATGTGATTGCCCCAGGTTTTGTTGAAACAGATATGACCTCAGTTCTATCAGATGAACTTCGAGAAAAGTATGTTTCTCAAATTCCACTAGGAAGATTTTGTTCTCCAGAAGAAATAGCGGGAGTGGCAACATTTCTTGCATCAAAAGAAGCGGCATACATCACGGGATCGGTAATCCCCGTTGATGGCGGATTAGGAATGGGGCACTAATGGGTTTACTCACAAATAAGAACATCGTCGTAACTGGGGTTCTTACCGACGGGTCAATAGCGTTTCATATTGCTCGACTTGCTCAGGAGGAGGGCGCAAATGTAATCCTCACTGGGTTTGGGCGAGGACTTTCATTGACCACTCGCATTGCATCTCGCTTGCCTAAGCCAGTTGAAGTTCTTGAGTTGGACGTCACAAACCAGGAACATCTGGATTCATTTGCAGAAAAAGTTAAAGAACACATGCCACATATTGACGGAGTTGTGCACTCAATTGCCTTCGCTCCAGAGACTGCACTTGGAGGAAAGTTTCTTCAAACGACGTGGGAGGATGTTTCAACAGCTGTCCAAGTTTCTGCTTTTTCGCTTAAATCTCTTGTCGTAGCTTGCCGTCCACTTTTTAAGCCTGAAGGCGCAAGCGTCGTCGGCCTAGATTTTGACGCGCAAATCGCGTATCCGGCATATGACTGGATGGGGGTATCAAAGGCCGCTTTGGAGTCGACAACTCGTTACCTCGCTCGCGAACTTGGCAAGGAGAATATTCGAGTTAACCTCATTGCCGCCGGACCCTTGAAAACCATCGCTGCTAAATCGATACCAGGCTTTGAAATGTTTGAGCACCTGTGGGATCAACGTGCTCCACTCAAGTGGGATGTCTCTGACCCAGTTCCGTCTGCTCAAGGCGTCTGCGCTCTTCTTTCGGATTGGTTCCCTAAAACGACTGGCGAAATCATCCATGTGGATGGTGGATTCCACGCCGTAGCCGGATAAGCCAACCCTGATTTCCTGATTTAGGCGGGCTCGGCTACTATTGAGCCATCAAGTGGAGTTAGCCGCTCCCACCTCGATTATTTGAGTGCTCCCGCAGGTCCATAAAGGATCCGGTGGGCCGAATAATCTGGTCAAGACTCCGCAAGGAGATCGTGCGCCTGCGCCATTTATGGTGTTCTTGGCGAGTTATGCGGCAAATCCACCTGTAAGCAGTGAACTCTATTCATTTACGGGAAGGTGCAGTTATCAGCGCAGATTTACGAATCAACGATCGAATTCGTGTTCCACAAGTTCGTTTGATTGGTTATTCAGGTGAGCAAATCGGTATCGTCGATATTGATACTGCGATGCAAATGGCTGATGAGGTCGGATTAGATCTCGTCGAAATTTCACCAGATGCCAATCCGCCAGTGTGCAAAGTGATGGATTTCGGAAAATATAAGTACGAGCTAGCACAAAAAGTACGCGAGGCACGACAGAACCAAACTCATATCGTTGTGAAAGAGATGCGACTTGGACTCAAAATCGAACCACATGATTACGAAACAAAACGTAATCACATTGAGAAGTTTCTCAAAGGTGGGGACAAAGTCAAAGTAACTGTTCAATTCCGCGGAAGAGAGCAAACTCGTCCAGAGATGGGTTACCGTCTTTTGATGAAACTTGCTGAAGAGTTAGTAGAAGTTGCTGTTGTTGAGTTCGCTCCTAAAAAAGAGGGACGAAGCATGACAATGGTGTTGGGGCCAACTGTAAAGAAGGCTTCACAAAAGACATCTACGAAGAAACCGAAGGTTGCACCACAACAGGCTTCAGTTGCAGAGGAATCTAGCGCTGAGAAGGAAACTGAAGTAGCTCAGTAACGAGTTGCTCAGTTAAGACAGGAGATACACATGCCAAAGATGAAGACCCACAGTGGGGCGAAGAAGACCTTCCGCCTTACCGGTACCGGCAAGGTCATGCACGAGCGCGCAGGAAAGCGCCACCTTTTGGAGCACAAGTCTTCTCGCGTCACACGACGCTTGAGTAAAGACGGTGTTGCAAAAGCTCCATCATCATTTACAGCCAAGCGCATGCTTGGGTTGAAGTAAGGGGTAGCGAAAAATGGCAAGAGTCAAACGCGGTATGCATGCGGCGAAAAAGCGCCGTACAACACTAGAGCGCGCCTCTGGTTATCGTGGACAGCGTTCACGCCTTTTCTCAAAGGCTAAGGAACAAGTTACCCACTCAATGGTTTACGCCTTCGATCACCGTAAGGATAAGAAGGGCGATTTCCGTCAGCTATGGATTCAGCGCATTAACGCTGGTGCTCGCGCCAACGGAATGACTTATAACCGTTTCATCCAAGGCTTGAAGGAAGCTGGCGTAGAAGTTGATCGCCGCCTACTTTCAGAGCTCGCTACAAACGATCCTGCTGCATTTGCAACACTCGTTGAGGTAGCTCGCAAGCACGTAACAGTTTAAGTTCTAATGTCTCATCAAGAGATTACGAGCCTTCACTCGCCGCACGTTGAGCGAGTGAAGGCTCTTTTAGGTTCTCGCGGAAAGAAGATTCGAACTGCCGAGCACGTTTTTGTCGCAGACGGAATGCAATCCTTGAGAGGGGCGCTCTCGCCCAAGACTAAATTTGCTCCTCATATCCAAAAAATATTCGTAACAGCCGAAGGTCGCTTAAAACTTGAAAGCGAATTTTTGTCCGAGCTGGCGAACTTTGACGTGGTTAACGTGAGTGATGCGGTGATGAATGCGATGACAGAGACTCAATCGCCGCAAGGCGTATTAGCTTTATGTAAGTACTTTCCACATGACTTGGAATCTATTTCAACGGCTCGGAAGATTGCATATTTCTGGCAACTCCAAGATCCAGGAAACGCTGGAACAGCTATAAGAACTGCCGATGCGTGTGGCTTTGATGCAGTGGTATTTTCTGAATTGAGTGTCGATGTATTTAGCCCGAAAGTTGTGAGGTCTACCGCTGGATCGTTGTGGAATATCCCTGTTGTTGAGGGAGTCTCGCTAGATAAATTGGTGGAATGGGCTGCTGAACGAAAGCTCTACGGATTAGATGGATCTGGTGAAATTTCACTCGAGACGCTGCCGTCATCTGACGACGTGATTGTAATTTTTGGAAATGAGGCAAGAGGATTGCCTCAATTGCCTGATCAAGTCACAACGGTGAGTATCCCGATGAAGGGCTACGCCGAAAGCTTCAATGTGGCCAGCGCCGCCGCCATCGTAATGTTCCACTTATCCAGATAAGTTTTGAGTAAGATTCCACCATTATGAGTCTTTCAAGTTCTGCAGTCGACGAAGCCCTTAAAAGTGCTCTCTTGGCAATCAAAGGCGCAAAAGACTTGGACGAACTGAAGAGCGTCAAGATTGAACACGTTGGCGATAAGGCCGCTATCTCTAAGCTAAATCAGAGCTTAGGAAAGTTAGAGCCTTCAGAGCGTGCCGAGTTTGGAAAGATTCTTGGTCAGGCGAAAGCTGAGATTGGGTCTGCATTTGCTGAACAACAAACAAAGCTTGAAATTGAACGCGATGCTCGCGTCCTTTTGGAAGAAGTTGTTGATGTAACGTTGCCGGCAAGCAATATTCATGTAGGTGGACTTCATCCATTAACTGTTATCAAAAATGAAGTTTCTGACTATTTCCTAAGCTTGGGATATTCAATCGCCGAAGGACCTGAACTCGAAGCGGGATGGCTCAATTTTGATTCACTTAATATCCCTGCAGATCATCCTGCTCGAACGATGCAAGATACCTTTTTCATAGAGCCATTAGATTCAGGACTCGTATTACGTACCCATACATCGCCGGTACAAATGCGAACAATGCTCACTCAAGAACCACCAATTTTCATTGTTTCACCAGGTCGTACTTTCAGGGCCGACGAGCTTGATGTAACCCACAGTCCTGTGTTTAGCCAAGTCGAAGGATTGGTTGTCGATAAGGGAATCACGATGGCGCACCTGAAAGGTGCACTAGATGACTTTGCGATGAAGATGTTTGGACCAGATGCAGTTACGCGTTTGCGACCTTCTTTCTTTCCTTTCACTGAACCAAGTGCCGAAGTGGATGTTTGGTTTAATAACCGCTGGATTGAATGGGGCGGTTGCGGAATGGTGAATCCGCGAGTGTTAGAGACTGCTGGAATAGATTCGGATGTTTACAGTGGCTTTGCTTTTGGAATGGGTCTTGAGCGAACACTCATGGTCCGCCAGGGAATTAAAGATATGCATGACATCGTCGAAGGCGATATTCGATTCAGTCGATCATTTGGATTGGGGTTGTAATGTTGGCACCTCGGTCATGGATAGCAGAATATGTAAATCTCAATTCAGGCATAAGCGATGAGGAGATTGCCGCAGGCCTTGTAAGAGTGGGCTTCGAAGTTGAAGAAATCATCTCCAAGGGCAGCGACCTCAACGGCCCATTAGTTGTCGGTGAAGTTTTGTCTATTGAGCAAGTTGAGGGCCAAAAGAAGCCCATTAGATATGTGGGAGTCAACTGCGGGGAATCAGAAACACGATATGTAATTTGTGGCGCTCAAAACTTTGAAGTGGGAGACCTTGTAGTTGTCGCACTTCCTGGGGCGCTTTTGCCAGGAGACTTTGCAATTGCAGCACGCCAAACGTACGGGCATACCTCAAACGGAATGATTTGTTCTGCAAGAGAAATTGGACTTGGCGAAGATCACGCGGGAATTATTGTTCTTCCCTCTGGCGTGGCAAAACCTGGTGATGATGCTATTTCCCTTCTTCAGATTAAAGATACCGTTTTTGATATTGCAGTAAATCCAGATAGAGGTTATGCACTGAGTATCCGGGGGATTGCCCGTGAAGTTGCAGCTTCCCTCAATCTGGAATTCTCAGATCCAATTGAATTTGCAAAGCAAATATCTTTTAATGAATCAGGTTCTCCGGTAGCGGCGAAAATTTCCGACGGTGCGATGGTTATGTTTCTTCGTACCATCAGCGATTACAACCCTGGAGCAAATTCTCCGTTGTGGATGACTCGTCGAATCGAAAAGTGTGGCATGCGTGCCATTTCGTTGGCAGTTGATGTAACAAATTACGTGATGATGGAGCTCGGGCAACCATTGCATGCATTTGATGCCGACCAGGTTAAGGGTTTTCTAGAAATCCGTCGTGCAGGAGAGAGTAAGACTCTCAAGACGTTAGATGGAGTGGAGCGCGCTCTTAACGCAGATGATCTTGTTGTTGCGGACTCGAAGAACGTTCTTGCTCTTGCAGGCACAATGGGTGGACTTGATTCTGAGATCACGGAAACAACCACACGCATCGCTGTAGAAGCTGTTAGATTCGATCAAATTTCGATTGCGAAGAATTCACGTAGGCACAAACTTTCAACTGAAGCTTCCCGTCGTTTCGAGCGAGGAGTTGATCCAAGTCTTGCGGAATTTGCTTCAGCCAGAGCTGCAGCGCTATTAGTCGAACTCAGTAATGCAACATACGTGGGTACTTCGACTCAAGGAGAAGCAACTTATCTACCTGTTGTTGAATTAGACCCAGCATATATCGGGGCGCGCATTGGATTTGAAATTTTGCCAGAAACAGTTAAAGAAAAACTTGAACTTGTTGGGTGTGACGTTGAAGTTAAAGGTGGGAAGTTTTATGTTGATCCGCCTTCTTGGAGAGTCGAACTTCAGTCACCGGCTGACTTAACCGAAGAAGTAGCGCGCAATATTGGCTATGACAAGATCCCTTCAATTTTGCCTCCGCGCAAGAATGTTGCAGAACTAACTCCATCGCAGAAACGTAGACGTTTATTGGCGCAATCTCTTGTTGCACGTGGATATGCCGAAGTTATGACCTTCCCATTTGTTAACGAAGAAGTTGTTTCGCGTATGGGTTTTGTGGGAGCACGTGCAGAGTCATACCGTTTAGCCAATCCGATGTCAGAAGACCAACCACTTATGCGCCCGCATCTCTTGCCAGGTTTATTAGATGCTGCGCGAAGAAACTATGGCCGAGGATTCAAAGATTTTTCAATTTTCGAAATGGGTTTGATATTTAGAAAGAGTATTGATCTGGCGCCGGGAATTTTCCCTGCTGTTGGAAAACGTCCAAGTGATGAAGTAATAAGTTCAATTTTCTCATCCGTACCCACCCAGCTTTCCTTTATTTGCGGAGTGCAGGTGGGCAAGGTTGGAACTGAAAGCTGGAAGGGCAAAGCTAGGGCCTACGAGTGGACGGACGCAGTCGGAGAAGTCGAAACTATTCTTCGACAGATGAATCTTTCCTGGGAGATTAAGCGCGCGGATCTCGCCCCGTGGCATCCTGGTCGATGTGCAGAATTTATCGTTGACGGTAAACCTGTGGCGCACGCGGGTGAGCTACACCCACGCGTTGTTGCTGATTTTGGATTGCCAGCTCGCTCAGCTGCCTGGGGAATTAACCTTGATGCGTTACCGCTCTCACCGCTAGTCACGCCTCAACCTATTGTTGTGATGCCTGCGGCAGTTCAAGATGTCGCTTTAGTTGTCGACATCCAAGTAAGCGCCCAAGACATTAAAGCTGCGCTCGTTGAGGGCGCTGGAGAGCTCCTTGAATCAATCACGCTATTTGATCGATATGAAGCCTTGGGCGATGGCAAAGTTTCTTTAGCATTTTCTCTCGTATTTCGCTCCGTTGACCGAACGCTTACAGCAGCTGAAGTTTCGGAGTTTAGAGAGAGCGCGGTAGCGGTTGCATCGCTGAAATTTGGAGCGACAGTTCGTGCATAATTATGCATAAGATTGCATAATTATACTTCATACTTTATTCTATAGTCATGAAAGTTGGAATTGTAGGAGCAAGTGGTTATTCAGGCGGGGAGTTAATCCGCCTTCTCAGCGGCCATCCCAAATTTGAAATTGTTTATTTGGCGGCATCAACGAGCGCAGGGGAGCGTATTACCTCGGTTCATCCTCAACTCGTTAAATTCTCGGATCAACTTTTCGAAGAGACTCATTTAGAGGGAATGCAGAAATGCGATTTAGTGTTTTTTGCACTGCCGCATGGCGCTTCCGCGCCATGGATTTCCAAGCTTTCAAAAGAAATTAAAGTTGTTGATCTAGGAGCAGACTTCCGGCTCGAAGATGCCGAACAGTGGGAGAAATACTATGGCGGTACATACGCAGGATTCTTGAATTACGGCCTTCCGGAACTTCCTGGAAATCGTGCGGTGATTGCAGATTCACAACAAATTGCCAATCCGGGTTGCTATGCAACGGCTATTACCCTCGGGGCGTTGCCTGCAATCTCACATGGACTCATTCACTCAGAAGATATTGTGGTTGTTGCTGCATCTGGAACAACAGGTGCCGGTCGTTCAGCAAAAGTAAATCTCTTGGCGAGTGAAATCTCCGGTTCACTTACCTCTTACAAGTTTGGTGGAGTTCACCAACATACTCCGGAGATTGAACAGTCACTTCTGAAAGTTTCGGGAAGAAAAGTTCGCGTCTCCTTTACTCCGATATTAGCTCCAATGCCACGCGGTATTCTGGCGACGATTACTGCAATTCTAAAAGCCCCGGTGGATACAAGTAAGGCGCACGAGATTTTTAGTGGAGCGTATTCCGGCGAGGAATTCGTTCACGTTCTGCCAATAGGTCAAATGCCGCAGACATCCTCAGTCACCGGCAGTAACTCAGCACATATTCAAGTTGCAGTTGATGCCCACACAAATCGCTTAATCATTTCTGTCGCTATCGATAATTTGGGCAAGGGAGCTGCGGGTCAGGCGTTGCAAAATGCAAACATAATGTGTGGCTTTAATGAGAATCTAGGTCTATCAGTTCAAGGAGTTCGATAATGGTTTCATTACCGCAAGGTTTTAGAGGGGCTGGCGTGGCAGCCGGGATCAAGAGTTCGGGAAACCGTGATTTAGCCCTTATTATCAATAACGGGCCACAGAAATATGGCACTGCCGTTTTCACGTCAAATAAAATCCAGGCGGCTCCGGTGACATGGTCCCGTGAAGTTGTAAAAGATAACGAAGTAACGGCGGTAATCCTCAATAGCGGCGGAGCAAATGCTTGCACTGGTCCGGATGGCTTTGCCGATACACATAAAACAGCCGAGTACGTGGCTGAAAAGTTGGGGCTAAATGCAGGCGATGTTGTGGTTTGTTCTACTGGATTAATCGGTACAAGGCTTCCTATGAAATCACTTCTTTCTGGGGTTGATCTAGCGATTACAAAACTTACAGATAAGAACGCTGATGAAATTGCTGAAGCAATCATGACGACAGACTCACACCCAAAGTATTTCTCGAAAGAATATAAAGGAGTGAAAATCTTTGGTATGGCAAAAGGGGCGGGGATGCTCGCGCCATCGCTTGCAACAATGTTAAGCGTGATTGCAACGGATGCTGTTGTGGAAAGTTCTGTCGCTGATATATTTAAAGAAGTAGCGGGAGAAACATTTGATCGAATTGATTCAGATGGCTGTATGTCAACTAATGACACAGTGACATTCATGGCTTCAGGAGCTAGCGGCATATCTCTTTCAAACGCTGAGTTAAGGGCATTGCTTTTGGAGTGCGCTGGAGATTTGGCGCATCAGCTAATTTCTGACGCTGAAGGACACACAAAGATTGTCGAAATTTTGACAATAAACGCAGACTCAGTAGATGACGCACTTGAAGTGAGTCGTAGTTGCGCGAGAAATAATTTATTGAAGTGCGCTCTCAACGGAGCCGATGCAAATTGGGGGAGAGTATTGGCGGCTGTTGGAACTACAAGCGCGAAGTTCAATCCTCATACAATCGATGTTTCCCTAAACGGAGTTATGGTTTGTCACAACAGCGCTCCAGGAGCGGACAGGTCTGAAGTAGATATAACCGGTAAAAACATCCAAATTGTTATAGATTTGAAAGCCGGTTCTTCAAGTGGAACTATTTGGACGAACGATTTGTCAGCGATGTATGTTCACGAGAATTCTGCGTACTCATCGTGATTGTTGTTAAATATGGTGGACACGCTCTTCCTCGCGCCGGGACTCCAGATGCAATTCTTAAAGAAGTGGCGAATTTTCACAATTCTGGCAAGAAGATTGTTCTAGTGCATGGTGGAGGACCGCAGGTAGATGCCGAGCTTTTAGTTCATGGAATCGCGACGCAGATGATTAGTGGTTATCGCGCAACAACACCTGAAGTATTCGAGGTCGTCCAGAAAGTGTTGTCGGGTCAAGTTCTAAGAACTCTTGTTAATCAACTAATCGGTTACGGAGCCAACGCTGTTGGCCTTTCGGCTGGTGATGGCGAAATGATAAGAGCCAAAAGGATGGCTCCGACAGTTAACGGTCAAAGTGTTGACATAGGACTTGTCGGGGATGTTGGAAGCACTAATCCAAGGCTGTTGCGAACGCTTCTGGATGCAGATTTCTTACCTGTGATTTCGCCTGTGGCAGTAGGTGCCAACGGAGAAGGCTTGAATTTGAATGGGGATCTTGCAGCGGGCGCAATAGGGGGAGCTTTGCAAGCCGATGAAGTAATTTTTATGACTGATGTTCCGGGGATCTATAGAAATTACCCAGATCCAGACTCCCTGATTTCAGAGATTTCGGCAGCTGAATTAGAAGATATTGCGTCCACCTTCGCTTCAGGAATGATTCCAAAGTGTAAAGCGGCGCTCTCTGCTTTGTCTGCGGGCGCAAAGCAGGTAAGAGTCATTGATGGACGCGATAGTGCAAATCTCGTACTTGCTTTCGCTGGTTTAGGTGGAACCGTGGTGAAAAAATGAAAAACACTGCTGTATCGCGCTGGAATAGCGCGATGGAACAAAATTATGGCGTACCAGGCATCTCCTTAGTTAAAGGAAAGGGTCTTTACGTTTGGGACGATTCGGGAAAGAAATATTTGGATTTCATTGGCGGAATTGCGACAAATGTTGTCGGACACGCGGATAGTGAAGTTATCAAGGCGGTAAACCTTCAAATTCGAAAATTGGGACATGTGAGCAATCTTTACTCCAATCCAAATGGATTGGAACTTGCGGAGAAGTTGCAGAAAATGGTCGGGAGTCAGACGAAAGTGTTCTTTTGCAATTCCGGCGCGGAAGCAAATGAAGCAGCCCTAAAGATTTCGCGATTGACTGGCAAGAAAAAGATTATTTCAACCGTTGGAAGTTTTCATGGTAGAACAATCGGCGCCCTTTCGCTAACAGGTCAATCTGCAAAGCGTGCGCCTTTCATCCCACTTTTAAATGGTGTGAAATTTGTGCCATACGGAAACATCAGAGCAATGGAGCGCGCAATCACGCCCCGAATTGCGATGGTTATTGTTGAAGCTATTCAAGGTGAGAACGGTGTCGTAGTGCCGCCAGAAGGCTATTTGAAGCGCGTGCGGGAACTTTGCGATGCAAGAGGAGTGCTGCTTTGTATTGATGCCGTCCAGACAGGAATGGGGCGGACAGGTACTTGGTTTGGTTTTGAGCATGAAGGCGTAGTGCCCGACATAATTACGATGGCTAAAGGACTTGGTGGGGGACTGCCACTTGGCGCGATGCTTACAGTTGGAGAAAAAGTTCCTCACTTTCTTCCGGGGCAGCACGGTTCAACATTTGGTGGAAATCCTGTGTCGACGGCTGCAGGCTTGGCGGCAATCAAAGTTATTGAATCAAAGAAACTCATGAAAAGCGCCCTAAAAATGGAAAAATCTATCCGTTCAACAATCTCTGATCTGGACGAAGTTGATGTAGTGCGAGGTCGAGGCTTGCTACTGGGAATTGTTCTTAAAAAGAATGTAGCCCATGAGGTGGTGGCAGCATGTGCCGAAAGAGGCCTTCTCGTAAATGCAACATCCGAAAAGGTCATCCGAATTGCACCGGCCCTTACAGTCACTGCAATTCAGGTTTCTGAGTTTTCTTCTAAGTTCATTTCCGCTTTAAAGGAGGTCGCCGCCAATGGCTAAGCGTCAAGTAACAACTCCAGGCAAGCGCAAAAGTGTCGTCGCGGATTTAGTTGCGCGAAAAGTTATCGATTCCCAAGAGGCTTTGGTCGCGGCACTTACTGATGAAGGAATTGTGGTTACTCAAGCAACTGCAAGTCGGGATTTAGTTGAGCTCGGAGCTTATCGAGGGAAGGATAAGAGGGGAGTGGTGAGATACCTGCTGCCCGCAGAACAGTTCTCGACGAGAAATCCTGATCTTCTCCTCTCCGCAAAAGCCAGTGGAAATATCGCCGTTTTGAGAACACCGCCAGGAGGTGCTCAGCTTCTTGCAAGCGCTCTGGATCATTCAGAGCTTAAATCTCTCCTCGGCACTATCGCTGGCGACGATACCGTTCTGGCGATTTCAGCATCAGCGCAAGGTGGAGCTCGACTCATTAAAGAAATAGAAGAATATTTGAGCGAAGCTCGCGTAAAATCATCGGGGTCCACGCAAATAAAGAAGAGATAGGAATAAACATGGCGCTCTGGGGTGGACGATTTTCGCAAGGACCAGCACAATCGGTGGCCGCTCTCTCTCGAAGCGTTGATTTCGACTGGCGTTTAGCTCAGTACGACATCAGAGTAAACGTTGCCCATGTGCGCGGATTAACCGAATCAAGCGTACTTTCACGCGAGGACTCGACAAAAATTATCGATGGCTTGATCGCCCTAGGTAAAGAAATTGAGTCAGGTACCTTTTCGTACAGCGATACGGATGAGGATGTTCACAGCGCCATCGAACGTGGATTGATTGAAAAATTGGGAACGCTCGGCGGAGCATTTCGTGCCGGTCGCTCGCGAAATGACTTAGTTGTTACAGACTTCAAGCTCTACATAATCGATCACATTATGGAAATTGCTCAGACCCTCACTCTTCTCGTTGATGCACTTAATCGAGTGGCCGACGAATACAAAGGAGCGATAGCGCCGGGATTTACGCACCTGCAACATGCTCAGCCAATTAATTTTGGGCACGAGATTGCAAAGCACTCACACGCCTTCCTCCGCGATGTTGATCGAATTCAAGATTGGCTAGCTCGAAACTCGTTTTCTCCATTGGGGGCAGGTGCGCTTGCTGGTTCTTCTCTTCAACCTCATCCCGAGAAGACAGCCCATGAACTTGGGTTTGCTGGACCTCTATTGAATTCTATCGATGCAGTGAGCGATCGGGATTTCGTAGCAGAAGCCCTATTCATTTTTTCAATGATTGGCATACACCTTTCTCGGATCGGCGAAGAGTTCACGATATGGAGCACTACTGAATTTGCTTGGGCAAAACTAGATGACGCCTTCTCGACGGGTTCATCAATCATGCCTCAAAAGAAGAACCCAGACATTGCAGAATTAGCTCGAGGCAAATCCGGAAGGCTAATCGGAAATCTAACGGGACTCTTAACTGTTCTTAAAGGATTGCCTTTCGCCTACAACCGGGATCTTCAAGAAGATAAAGAACCTGTTTTTGATTCGATTGAGACTCTCCAGGTAATACTTCCTGCTGTCATAGGAATGATTGAGACCACAACTTTTGATCGCGAGAAAATGTCCGGCGGGGCGGTTGCAGGTCACGCACTTGCTACAGAGATTGCAGACTTCCTTGCACGAAAAGGCGTTCCATTCTCGCAAGCGCATGAAGCATCTGGAAAATGTGTACAACTTGCAGATTCGCTTGGAATGGAAGTTCATGATTTATCGGACACTCAATTGAGTGGAGTTCATTCTGATCTGACATCCGATATTCGCTCTGTTTTAACTGGCCCAGGAGCAGTTTCTTCGCGTACCTCTCTTAGCGGAACTTCAGAAGCAAGTATTACAAAACAAATCGCTCAGCTTCAATCTTCAAATAAAAGTGCGCTTGAATCCATCGAAAAAGCGCGCGAATCCTTCTCAAGAATGATGAGTATCTAAGCACTATGACAAAAGAACTTCTCGCAGATTTAGATTGGCGCGGCTTGATCGCCCAAACAACGGACCGCGATGCGTTAACACGCGACCTCGAATCCGGGCCGATTTCATTTTACGTAGGGTTTGATCCAACAGCTGCAAGTTTGCACATAGGAAATCTTGCAGTCATTTGCACAATGCGACGTTTTCAACTTGCCGGCCACAAGCCAATCCCGCTTGTTGGGGGAGCGACGGGCTTAGTCGGTGATCCATCGGGTAGAAATGAGGAACGTTCTCTCAATGATGAGTCAGTTGTTGTTGATTGGGTAAATCGAATTCGAAAACAGCTTGAGCAGTTCCTTTCTTTTGAAGGAGCAAATTCGGCGACGATGGCAAACAATCTTGATTGGACAGCACCAATTTCTGCTCTGGAATTTCTCCGTGATATAGGAAAACATTTTAGTGTTAATCAAATGTTATCCAAGGACAGCGTCTCAGCTCGTCTTGAAGGCGGCGGAATTTCCTATACGGAATTCTCATACCAAGTCTTGCAAGCACTTGATTACTTAGAACTTTACAGACGACAAAATTGCACCTTACAAATGGGTGGAAGTGATCAATGGGGAAATATAGTTGCCGGTCTTGACTTAATTCGCAAAGTCGAAGGTGGAGCGGGACACGCTCTTACAATTCCGCTTATTACAAAGTCAGATGGAAATAAGTTTGGCAAGAGCGTAGGCGGATCGGTTTGGTTAGATCCTGAAATGACTTCTCCATATGCATTTTTCCAATTCTGGATTGGAGTCGAAGATGCGGATGTTGAAAAACTTCTTAAAGTTTTTTCATTCAAGTCACGCGAAGAGATTGAAGTTTTGTTGGTATCACTCAAAGAAAATCCTGGAGCACGCGAAGCACACAGAGCACTTGCGCGCGAGTTAACATCACTTGTTCACGGCGAACACAATGCGCAACAATCAGAAGCTGCCGCAAAAGCACTTTTCGGTCAAGGAGAATTAAGTGAACTTGATGAAGCAACTTTGCAATCAGCGCTTTCACAATTGCCTCGCGCGGAAATTAAGAAAGAGGAAATAATTCCGTCGTGGGTAGATCTTTTGGTTGCAACAGGCGTTGTAGATTCAAAGTCTGCTGCACGGCGAATAGTTAAAGAAGGTGGCGCTTACTTAAATAACGAGAAAATTTCTGGTGAAGATTTTGTTCCGTCTATTGCAAGTGCTTTGTATGGTCGCTTTTTGATTTTACGTAAAGGCAAGCGCGATCTAGCTGCGATAGAACTTATCTAGCCACAGAATCGACCTACCGTTAAAGACCCCCTATTTAGGGGGTTTTTTGCTTTATATGAGCGTGGGGAAGGTCACCCACAGATGGTCCAAAAACCGGCTGCGCCGATTTGGCTTTTACGCTCGGTGTGGGTTATATTTCGGGCTCGCTACGAAACGGACTGGTCTTAAGTCTAGGTTTTACGCTTAAAAATGCGTAGATCTAGCCACCAGAATAGGCCGAGTAGCTCTCCAAGCAGTGACTCACATGCCGGGAATTGAGCCGCAGAAATGCGGATTTGACCCCCTGCGTGCGGTGCAGTATGTTTGGCGGTCTGCCTCGAAAATAGGTTTAATCACCTGGCTTCGATGCGCGTCCGTACCTTGAGAACTCAACAACGTGCAATATCAATGCCAATCAAGGCATAAATTGA
>SESG01005025.1_pt1 | contig 48572 bp, 43 predicted proteins | sample 3171421 | NCBI WGS metagenome assembly SESG01 (sample SAMN10866946, study PRJNA518727) | freshwater metagenome | biome: subpolar coniferous forest; feature: holomictic lake; material: water; isolation source: holomictic Lake 227, 6 m and 8 m depth | place: Canada: near Kenora, Ontario | collected...
TCGACCATCTCATGCCCATGGATCCGCAACTGGAAGGACAGTACAGGTTCTATGTTCCTGCAGCTGAAACAGCCGAAGGTTTTATATACGGGAAGTATTCCTGGAATTATGTAAAGGAGTTCGACGCCCTGAACCCCTGAAACCGCCGGAAGATCAAACAGACATTGTATTCTCAGAAAAAAAATCTTATTTTTGATTTTTCGGCCGAAAATTGCTTATTTTGCTACAATATTACGCTTATGCCAGAACATTCATCAAATTGTTAATATAACACTTAAAACATCCTCATTTATGAAACACAATTTTAATGCAGGTCCCTCGGTATTACCACGGATTGCTATTGAAAACTCAGCCAAAGCTATTTTCGATCTTAACGGAATCGGCCTGTCACTCCTTGAGATTTCCCACAGGAGCAAGGATTTCCAGGCAATCATTGATGAAGCTATGAACCTCTTCAAAGAACTCCTGAACATTCCTGCCGGCTACCAGGTGATTTTCCTTGGTGGCGGTGCAAGCCTTCAGTTTGACATGGTACCTTACAACCTTCTCAACAAGAAAGCTGCTTATCTCGAAACCGGGGTTTGGGCGCAGAAAGCCATCAAGGAAGCAAAGTTCTTTGGTGAAGTCAACGTCGTAGCGTCATCCGCAGATAAAAACTTCACTTATATTCCGAAAGGCTTTACCATCCCTACCGATGTTGACTATTTCCATATCACGACAAATAACACCATTTATGGTTCAGAGATCCGGTATGACATGGACAGCCCGGTTCAGATGGTTGCAGATATGTCGAGTGACATCCTCAGCCGTCCTGTTGATGTTTCAAAATATGTTCTTATTTATGGCGGAGCCCAGAAAAACCTTGGCCCTGCAGGCGTAACCTTTGTCATCATCAAGGAAGACATACTCGGCAAGGTTGACAGGAAAATCCCTTCAATGCTCAACTATGCAACACATCTTAAGGAGCCTTCATTATATAATACCCCCCCTGTTTTTGCAATTTACACCTGTTTGGAAACTCTCAGGTGGATCAAGGGTCTGGGAGGCGTAAAGGTTATGGAAGAGATGAACATCAAAAAGGCAAAGCTTCTGTACGATGCAATCGACAACAGCAAAATGTTCGTTGGTACAGTTGCTCCCGACAGCCGCTCACTCATGAATATCTGTTTCGTGATGAAAGAGCAGTATAAGGATAAGGAAGATGGTTTTATGGAATTAGCCAAGAAAAAGGGCATGATCGGTATCAAGGGCCATCGTTCAGTCGGAGGGTTCCGCGCCTCAACATACAATGCCCTGCCTTATGAGAGTGTTCAGGCACTGGTTGACTGCATGCATGAATTTGAAAAAGATAACGCTTAAGTAAAAACCCGGGAGGTGTAAAAACACCTCCCTTTATTCTCAGACTATGACAAAAATACTCGTTGCAACTGATAAGGCATTCGCTCCTGTTGCAGTTAAAGGGATCAGGCAGGTCGTTGAACAGGCCGGTTTTGAACTCGCTCTCCTCGAGAATTACACCAGCCAGGATGATTTTATTAAGGCTGTTGCAGATGCCGACGCAGTGATCGTTCGCTCAGATAAAACAGACAAGTCTGTGATCGATGCTGGCCAGAAACTTAAAATTGTTGTCCGTGCAGGCGCCGGATATGATAATATTGACCTTGCTGCCGCAACTTCCAAAGGTGTGGTGGTTATGAATACTCCAGGCCAGAATTCAAATGCAGTGGCCGAACTGGCTCTGGGTCTGATGGTTTATTATTTCAGGAACTTCTTTAACGGGAAATCGGGATTTGAGCTGAAAGATAAAAAACTTGGTATCCATGCCTATGGAGCAGTGGGAAAAAATGTTGCCCGCATCGCAAAAGGGTTCGGTATGGAAGTGTATGCATTCGATCCCTTTATTCCCAGGGATGCAATTGAAAAGGATGGGGTAAAATGGCTTGGTTCAGTAGAGGAACTTTACAGTAAATGCAACTTTATATCACTTCATATTCCTGCAAACAGCCAAACCAAACAGAGTGTGAACTTTGGCTTGCTTTCACGGATGCCGTCACCCGCAGTCCTGGTCAATACCGCAAGGGCCGAGGTGATCAATGAAGCTGATCTGCTGAAAATGTTCCAGGAAAGAAAAGATTTCGCGTATCTGTCGGATGTTGAGCCTGCCAATAAAGCTGAAATCGAAGCAGGCTTCAAGGCGAAATTCTTCTGCACCCCGAAAAAAATGGGCGCCCAGACTGAAGAGGCCAACATCAATGCAGGGATTGCGGCAGCCAGGCAGATTGTGAACTTCATTAATAACGGGGACAAGACGTACCAGGTAAATAAATGAGAGGTTACGAGGCTGCGGCAGAGAAATATTGCAAGCCGTCAATGGAATACTCATCACCCAACTTAAAATTCTCAAAACTCACTTCTTATTAATTAAACGCCTAAACAATGGAAAACGGACAAGACAAACCCACTACCTTTTTCAGATTTGAAGATCTGAGAATCTACCACAAATCCTTGGAATATATCAGTTGGGGATATGACATGGCAAAAAACGCAGGTACGGAACCTTACGTAAAAACGTTTTTTGACCGCTTCCTTGTTTCTGCTCAGGCCATCTCACTGAACATTGCCGAAGGCTCTTCGAGGAATAAAAGCCAGTTTGTATATTATCTCAAGATGGCAAAAAGTTCTGTACGGGAATGTGTTGTACTCACCACTCTTGCGCTGCACCGGAACATCCTCACTCCCAAGCATTACGATGAATCAAAAAACCAGCTGATGGAAATGACCAAGATGATCGGAGCCCTAATCGGTTCCCTTCAGAGGAGTGTCAAGATCGGTGACCATGGGAATGATGAAGATGAAACCGAGTGATCATTTATCTGGTTCATTATTCTGTTATCTTCTTACTATTTCAATTCTACCGAATAAACGGCAGTAAAACACATATACATATATTAAATCAAATTCATTACTATGGCAATACTAAAAGCGTTTAAAGGCCTCAGGCCGCCCAAAGAGATTGTAAGGGACCTGGCATCAAGGCCTTATGATGTGCTAAACTCAGAGGAAGCCCGTGAAGAAGCAAAGGGCAACCCTTACTCCCTGCTTCATATTATTAAACCTGAGATCGACCTTCCTTCAGATATGGATGTGCACGCACCCCAAGTATATGACAAGGCAAAGGAAAATTTTGAAATTTTCAGAAGCAAGGGCTGGCTGAAACCCGACCTGAAAGAAAACCTTTACATCTATGCACAGACCATGAACGGCAAGACCCAGTATGGACTCGTTGGTTGTGCAGGTGTTGAAGATTACATGAAGGGGATCATTAAAAAACATGAGCTCACCCGTAAAGACAAAGAGGAAGACCGCATGAAACATGTGAGGATCACCAATGCGAATATGGAACCGGTGTTCTTTACTTACCCTGCCGTTAAGGAGATCGATGAAATCGTAAGCAAATTTGTAAGTGATCATGCGCCCGATTATGATTTTACTTCGGTGGATGGCATTGGGCATCACTTTTGGGTTATTGAAGATAATGCCACTGTTGAAGCTCTTGTTTCCCTGTTTTCGAAGGTTCCTTATACTTATGTTGCCGACGGGCATCACAGGACCGCTGCGGCAGCCCTTGTTGGCAACGAAAAAAAGACAAAAAATCCCTCACATAATGGAACTGAGGAATACAATTTCTTCCTTGCTGTTCATTTCCCCGACAATCAGCTGTCGATCATCGATTACAACAGGGTTGTAAAAGACCTGAACGGTCTTTCATCGGAGCAGTTGTTCGAAAAGCTCGGGAAAGTATTTATTATTGAAGAAAAAGGCAGCGACATCTGTAAACCTGCAAAACTGCATAACTTCAGCATGTATATCGGAGGAAAATGGTATTCACTTACGGCAAGACCCGGCACATATAATGATTCTGACCCTATTGGGGTGCTGGATGTCACTATTCTTTCGAAGCTTGTTCTGGACGAAATTCTTGATATCAAAGATCTGCGGACTTCAAACCGTATCGATTTCGTTGGTGGTATCAGGGGGCTGGGAGCATTAGTGAAAAGGGTCGACAGCGGTGAGATGAAAGCGGCCTTCGCTTTGTACCCGGTATCGATGAAACAGCTTATCGATATTGCCGATTCAGGGAACATCATGCCTCCGAAAACAACATGGTTTGAACCTAAACTTCGCTCAGGGTTGGTGGTGCATAGCCTGGAATAAGGCAGGATACAGGATACAGGATGCAAGATGCAAGATGCAAGATGCAAGATGCAAGATGCAAGATGCAAGATATTTTGATAACGCAGCACACCTGCAGATCAGGCGCTTAGCAATAAAATTTTGCATCCTGCATCTTGCATCCCGCATCCTCTAATCTTTCAGGTACTCCCCAAAAACCGTCTGCAAATAAGCTTTGGCTTCGTTGATGTGTTTCGTGCTGTCGGCTCCTGGTGCAAAATAGCTCCAATGGTACCCGATAAACGGATGGGCTTCAAAAGTGTAGTAATTTGACCCATTGATCCAGCCTGCCCCGTCTTCGGTCGTATAGTATGCAAAGTCGCCTGAATATGGATTAAAGAGGTCCTTGCTATATACGAAAGCCTTATGCGGCAGCCCTAACTGGGCAAGCAAGGTTGCGGGAAGGTCGTGCTGGTTGCCAAGCTTGCTCCAGACTGTCCCCCTGAACTCGGGTTTAATGACATCCCCATACAGCAACAATGGAATCTTGTGATATTCCCTCGATTCAGGATGCCAGTTCCTGTAAGAATTATGGCTGTGGTCGGCAACAATAATAAATAAGGTGTTCGCATACCATGGTTTTTTACCAGCTCCGGCAAAAAATTCTCCCAGACAATGATCTGTGTAGTATGCAGCATTTATGTAATCATGTTCGTTCCCTCCCCAGGTTAAGGGTTTTGGGTAAGGCTGGTCCCATGGAGAGTGGGTTGAAACAGTAAAAAGAGAAGCAAAAAACGGTTTCCTGAACTTGTCAAGATCGTTCAGCATGTAACCAAGGGAATATTCATCATGTATCCCAAGCTTACCCCTGGGTATGGATGCCGGAAAGTTCTCACCCTCCATGATCTGCTGGAAGCCATTGAAGAAAATGTAACTCTTAATATTCCCGTAAATAAGCTGTCCGCCAAAATAAAATGCCGTACTGTAATCCGCTTTTTCAAGTTCCCTTACAAGACTTGGCAACTTGACGTACTTATCAGGCTGAACAGTGATCGATGATATCGGATGAGCCGGGAAGCCTGCGAAAATGCAGGCCATCCCTTGTTCCGACCTGGAGCCTGAAGCGTACATTTTATTAAACAGTATGCCTTTCCCTGCCAGTTTGCTGAACTGGGGAGTAATGCCAGGCTCACCTCCAAGTTCAAAAACAAGGTCGGCCGACCAGCTTTCCAAAATCAGAAGCACGATATTGGGTCTTGAAGTAGTCAGAAAATTAATAGTGGTATCCTTGTTAACCATATACAGGTCCTTCATCAGGGTTGCAGCCTGTTTGTCATCCATAAACCTGAACGGGTTCTCCCTGAAATTCCCGAGATTCTCAAAAATACTGATGTATAGGTTAAAGGCATTATTGACAGCGGCGACGTTCAGGATGTTATGACCCGAGAAGTACGACTGGCTCTGGTTGATCGGTATCTGCTGAACCCCTCCCCTTAATCCAATGAATAAAAGCGGTGGCATGATGACAAGAAAAACCAGCGAATGCCATACAGAGACTTTCTCCCTGGTGTAATTCGGATAAAAAAACAAAATATAGGCTGAAAGTCCACAGGCGAAAATAACAACCAGGAGCAGAAGTAAAAGAAAAAACGTACCGGTTTCGGCTGAGTTGTAAATCTCCGAAGGATTAGAAAGGTATTTGACAATCTTATATGTCAGCTTGGTCTTCCACTCGGCATAGATACCCATTTCTGCAGCCCCGCTCAGTGAATAAGCAAAGATCATAAAACCGCTGTATATCTTATTAACGGTATTGAGCCATGCAGGGCTCCAGAATGACTGCAGCAATAAAAGGACAAAGGGAAAGACCAGGAAATAGCAGGCTGTGGCAAGATCCAGTTTAAAGGCATGCGGAAACACGGCAAGGACTTCCGAAAACTTTATGCCCTCTATCGAAACCAGTCCGGAATAATAAACCAGGAAAACAAGCCTGGTAAAATTGAAAAAGGCAATCCAGAAAACCAGCTGCCGCAATACCGACAAAAAAAGCTTTTTCATGAAGGCAAAGGTAATTGAATGAAATAAACCCGCAAATCATTACTTTTGTTACACTCGCCTTAAATATGAATATCAGTGAAAATATCAGATCTGTTTTACAGGGCATACCGCCGGGTGTAAAAGTTATCGCCGTTTCCAAAACATATGGTTGTGATACTATTCTTGAAGCCTATTCATCCGGACTGCGATTGTTCGGGGAGAACAAGGTTCAGGAACTTGTGACGAAAGCGCCTTCACTCCCTTCAGATATCCAGTGGCACTTCATCGGCCATCTGCAAACAAACAAAGTCAGGCAGATCGTTCCATTCGTAAACATGATACACAGTATCGACAGCCTCCGCCTTCTGAAGGAGGTCGATAAAGAGGCAGCAAAAGCAGGCCGGGTTATCCCCTGCCTGCTCCAGCTTCATATTGCAACGGAAGAGACCAAATTCGGACTCGACATGCATGAGGCATTTCAACTCCTCAGGTCCGCTGATTTCGGGGAAACCAGGCATGTAAAAATTTGCGGACTTATGGGTATGGCCACATTCACCGATGATGAAAACCTGGTAAGACAGGAATTCGGCAGTCTGAGGTCAGACTTTTTAATGCTCAAAAATGAATTCTTCCTGCAGGATAGCGATTTCTGCGAGCTTTCAATGGGAATGTCCGGAGATTTCCACATTGCAATCGAACAGGGAAGCACCATGGTAAGGATCGGGAGTTCAATATTCGGCTCGAGGCATTACCAACAAAACCTAAACCAATGAAAAAGTATACCTGCTTGCTTGCAGTCATTGCAACGCTCCTTCTATCTCAGGCACTGGCCCAACTCAGTATTCCTAAAAAAGCTTACTGGCATCTTCAGGGAAGTATTGGAACGGTCGTCTCAGGAATGAACCTGGTTAAGATCAACGACAGTCTTTATGGCAGCATAAGCTTTACACGGAACGGTGATGAAATCATCTTCAGCTCATTTGAACCTGGCAAACCCCTTGATTTGTCGGGTAGGATGGACGCAACAGGCAACTTCCAGCTAAGGCCTTTCGGGAGCGAATACCCTTGTTTAAAAGGACAACTCCTTAACGCAGTCAGTTTTAAGGGAGAGTTCAACGAAGGCAGAGATAAAAAGAACCTGCATTTTGATTTCAGCGAAATCTATAAAGCAGGCAGCGTTCAGTTTAACGTATATGCCCTGAACCAGGTTACTGCCCTGGTAAGAAAACAGAAAAGCCCTGCAGGGAAGGTTTCCATGGCCGTTCTCTCCCCCATGGAGTCGGGGAATACTTTCGTCTCTGACAGCCTGCGTAAAATCATTCTTAAGGCATTCGACAACTCAGGCTACCCGGGCAATAACCCCGATACTTTGCTCGCCCGTAACGCGGGTATGTTCAGCCGTGATTATATGAACGCCAACAAGGATCTCTATAAACAGATGCCTGAAGCCGGTGCACTCAACTGGCAGCTTCTGCGTTTCATGCATATTGTAACCAATGAAAATCAAATCCTCTGCTTCTATATCCTGAACTATGCGTTTTCAGGAGGCGCCCATGGGCTTGAAACACTGGATTATCAAAACGTAAACCTTAAGACAGGCGCGGTAATCAGGCTTGCTGACCTCATGCCCGAAGGACGTAAGAGCGATCTCAGCATCCTGCTTACAAAGAAGCTTAAGCAAATGAACAGTATCCCTTCGTCGGGCAAACTGAGTGAAAACGGGTACTTTGTCAATGAAATCCAGCCCGGTGAAAATTTCTACCTCACTCCTGCAGGGATTGGTTTCGTTTATAACCACTATGATGTTGCACCCTATTCATTCGGAGCAACTGATATTTTTTTGACTGCGGATGAAGTGAAGGATATACTCAAGCCCTTTACGAATGGTCTTTGAGTCCGGCCCGGATGAAACGGTCCCTGCCACGAAAGTCTTTAATGACATGGCTTGAAAATCCTGAATTCTCAAGCAAATCAGATGTCTGCTCACCGAATGCTTCATTGATCTCAAGGTAAAGTAATCCTCCTACCTTCAGCCTCGATCGGGCGAACCCTGCAATTGCCCTGTAAAAAAGCAGGGGGTCTTCATCCGGAACAAACAGCGCTGAAAATGGCTCAAAATCCTTCACGTTCGGCATCATCGCAGTTTTTTCCCTGAGTGTGACATAAGGCGGATTGCTTATAATGAGGTCGAAGCCAATATTATGAAGCGGTATCATACTGCCAAGTATATCGTGCCGGAAAAACATGACATCTGCATTATGCCTGAGCGCATTGGCACGGGCCACATGCAGGGCTTCATCAGATGCATCAAGGCCATATACATTTATGCCGGGGAACAGATTCTTCAAAAAAATTGCAATACATCCCGAGCCTGTACCTATATCAAGCGCTGAAAAGCCCGACAGTTCGAGCAATTTCAGGTCCCCGGCGACTATCATTGCCAATTCTTCAGTTTCTGGCCTTGGTATCAGAACTGATGGGTTCACTGTAAGTTTAAGCCCGTTGAAAGTGGCATTTCCAGTAACATACTGCACAGGGCATCCGGTCTCAAGCAAGGCGGTTGCAGCAACGAAGCGAAGAATGTCGGTACCCGGAAGAACCCGGGCTGAATCGGTATGCAAACGTGCTTTGGACCATCCGATGAAATCTTCAAAAAGAATATAAATGATGCTTTTTGCCTCTTCATCCCCAACCATGGGTCTTAATACCGAAAAACAGTATTTCCTTATATCCCCTGCAGTTTGAATCCCTGTGTCCATGCGATAAAATTAGTATAATTATGGCGGATGACATTTGAGGTTTTGAATAAAGCAGTAATTTAGCTTTATGACTGCTGCCGATGATACCTACTTCAGCCTCGAACACACGGGTGCAAGTGTGTACCGTGAAAAAGCAAGCAAATTCATAGGACTCGCATACCCTGTTTCAGCCGACGCTGAGATCAGGGAGACGCTGGCCGTCATCCGTAAAAAATTTTACGACGCAAACCACCATTGCTTTGCCTACTGCCTGGGGCCTCAGCAACAGGTTTTCCGCTTCAGCGATGATGGAGAGCCTTCGGGATCAGCAGGAAGGCCTATTCACGGACAGTTGCTGTCGAAGAACCTCTCCGATGCATTGGTCATTGTAGTCAGGTATTTCGGAGGCACTAAACTGGGCGTTCCCGGGCTTATTCATGCATACAGGCAGACTGCTTCCGATGCCCTCGAAAATGCCGGAAGAACCCAGAAAATTGTTACCCGGAAAATTCTCGTCACATTTCGCTATGAAAACATGAACGATGTAATGAGAATTCAAAAAGACGAAGACCTCATTCTTCTTGAGCAGAACTTCGATAATGAGTGCCGGATAACTTTAGGTGTCAGGAAGAGCAAAGTGGAGATGGTGATAAACAAACTTATGAGAATTCAGAACATATATACATCTATTGCTACTTGAGAGATTTTAGCCATTTATGTTTATAATCAGTCTGTTTTATAATTAACCAAAGTATTGATTTTGCTAAGTGTTTGGATGCTAAGGTCAATGAAATTTAGAATCATTCTAAAAACCCCGAATTACTGCCTGGAGACTATGCAACAATCCTCTGACAATTAAGCATGTATCAGGACCAGCAGAAGTTTTAGATGAAATAAACAGGGAAAAAACATGCTAAAAAAATATAAAAATCAAGGATAAAAAAATTTTTTTATAAACTTTTTTTCTTCACTTTTGTTAATCGAATAAGGTATGCCTTTCTTGTGGATTTTAATCTCACTGATAAAATCCAAAACCTTGACAAACAGATATTTATAATTTTATTGCGCACAAACCATTCAAGGTAAATTGAATTAATGGAAAAGAACGTTATTGAAGTCTGGGAAAATTGTCTCAAAGTCATTAAGGACAACATCAATTATCAAAGCTTTAAAACGTGGTTCCTTCCGATAAAGCCGGTTAAACTAAAAGACAGTGTATTGACAATCCAGGTTCCCAGCCAGTTTTTTTATGAATGGCTTGAGGAGCACTACATAGGACTACTGAAAAAGACTATTAAGAAAGAACTCGGAGACAAGGGGCGGTTGGAATACAGTATTATTGTTGATAATTCAGAAGCGGACCCGGGCCCGTTCACTATCAATGTCCCGACCTCTGAGAAAAAAGCCACATCGAACCCGGCAGTTTCGATGCCGATAGACCTTAACCGGGGAACTTCAAAAGAGATCCCCAACCCATTTATCATCCCGGGATTAAAAAAGATCAAAGTTAACTCCCAGCTCATTGAGAGTTATTCGTTTGAAAATTTTATTGAAGGTGATTGCAACCGGCTTGCCAGGTCAGCAGGCTATGCCGTCGCAAGCAATCCGGGTAAGACTGCCTTTAACCCTCTCCTTATATATAGTAATACAGGGCTTGGCAAAACGCACCTCTCACATGCAATCGGCCTCCAGGTAAAAAACAGTTTCCCTGAGAAAACCGTTTTATATGTTACAACCGACCAGTTCATCAACCAGTTCATCGACTCGGTTAAGAACAATAACCAGAACGATTTTGTTCATTTTTACCAGATGATCGATGTGCTTATCATCGACGACATTCATAATCTTGCCGGCAAGGAAAAGACCCAGGATGTGTTCTTCCATATTTTCAACCACCTCCACCAGAAGAGCAACCAGATCGTTCTTACTTCCGACAAACCACCTGTCGAGATGAAAGGCATTGAGCCGCGTCTTCTCTCCCGCTTTAAATGGGGGCTCAGCGCCGACCTTCAGGTACCCGACCTCGAAACAAGGATCGCCATCCTTCAGAAAAAATTATACAATGACGGCATTGTCATCCCCCCCGAAGTGGTTGAATACCTTGCCTACAGCATTAATACCAACGTAAGGGAACTCGAGGGCGCGCTCATCTCATTGCTTGCCCAGTCATCCCTCAACAAAAAGACCATCACCCTTGATCTTGCGAAACAAATGATCGATAAATTCGTCAAGAATACTTCAAGGGAGATCTCTATCGATTATATCCAGAAGGTTGTTTGTGATTATTTCAACATCCCTGTTGAGATGATCCATTCCAAGACCCGCAAACGTGAAATCGTACAGGCCAGGCAGCTTTCGATGTATTTTTCGAAAAAACATACAAAATCATCCCTGGCTAGTATAGGCCTGCACTGCGGGAACAAGGACCATGCAACTGTACTCCATGCCTGCCGTACCGTTAATAACCTCGTCGAAACCGATAAACAGTTCAGGCAATTTGTTGAAGAGCTCGACAAGCGAATCAAATTATAAACTCTTTTCTTTTATATGAAGATCCTGTTCGTATGCACCGGTAACATTTGCCGGTCGCCTATGGCTGAAGGAATTCTCAGGCACAAGCTGCATTCGGCCGGGATTTCCGCCGACACCGACTCCTGTGGATTTGAGGCATTCCATGTTGGCGACCATCCTGATAAACGGGCGCAAACGGTATGCAAACGATACGGCATCGATATTTCAAAGCACGTTTCCAGGTTGTTCAGAAAGCAGGACTTTGACCTTTTCGACCTTATCTATGTCATGGATTCCTCACATTATTACAGCGTTTCCTCCATGGCCAGGAACAAAGAAGACATGATAAAAGTCGATTACATGCTCAACCTGCTTTACCCGGGCAAAAACATGCCGGTTGACGATCCCTGGTACCATGACCTTCAGGCATTCGAATCAACTTACCGTCAGCTTGACGCTGCCTGCAACATTTTAACTGAACAACTCAGAAAAGGAAAGGCTTCAAACTCATGATAAACAGCATTCCATCTGCTACCGCCATCAATGAGGCATATCAAAGAATAAGGCCTTTTATCAACCACACACCGGTCATCACCTCAGGTACTATCAACATGATGTTCGGTTCCAATATCTTCTTCAAATGTGAGAATTTCCAGAAGGTAGGAGCATTTAAAGCAAGAGGTGCCACCAATGCTGTTCAGAGCCTTGAACGGGAAACACTTGCCCGGGGCGTTGCAACGCATTCAAGTGGCAACCACGCCCAGGCTCTTTCTTGGGCTGCCGGCATTGCAGGTGCCAGGGCATATATAGTGATGCCCTCCAATTCATCCCCGGTCAAAATTGCTGCAGTCAGGGGTTACGGCGGACTGATCACGTTTTGTGAGCCAACTCTTGAGGCCCGGGAAACCACGCTTCAGAAGGTCATCGAAGAAACCGGGGCTGTGGAGATACATCCTTATAACGACGTACGTATCATTGCGGGCCAGGCCACATCCGCCCTTGAACTTATTAAAGAGATCCCCGGTCTTGACATTATTATTGCTCCTGTAGGAGGTGGTGGACTGCTTAGCGGGACAGCTCTTTCGGTACATTATTTTAACAAAGGAGCGATTGTGGTCGCAGCAGAACCTGAGCAGGCCGATGATGCTTACAGGTCATTCATTACTGGTGAGTTTGTACCTTCAGTCAACCCTCAAACCATCGCCGACGGATTAAGGACTTCCCTGGGCAGTATAACTTTCCCTATCATCGGTGAACATGTCAGTTCCATTGTCACAGTAAGCGAAGACAGCATTGTTAAAGCCATGAAATTTATCTGGGAGCGGATGAAGATCATCGTTGAGACCTCATCCGCTGTCCCATTTGCTGCGATTATGGAAAACAAAATAGACATTAAAGGAAAACGTGTCGGGCTGATCTTTTCGGGAGGTAATGTTGACCTTAACGACTTACCCTGGTAATATGAAGCAAGGTATTCTTTATCTCATTCCATCGGTCCTGAGTGATCAGTCCGTCGAAGATGTTTTACCCGAAGGTACTCTGAAGGTCATCCGCAGTCTTGATTGTTTTATTGTAGAGGAGCTGAAGACAGCCCGCCGGTTCCTCAGGAAAGCAGGATTAACCGCCGACTTTGACAAAGTGACGTTTCACGTTTTCAACGAACATTCTCCTCCCCCATCGTTTGAGGAATACCTGTCTGACACTCAAACCGGCAGGGATGTAGGGCTTTTATCGGAAGCCGGCAGTCCCTGTGTTGCCGATCCGGGTTCAGAGATCGTCAGAACAGCCCATGAGAACGGGATTATTGTAAAACCCCTTACCGGTCCTTCATCGATTCTTCTTTCACTGATGGCCTCTGGTTTCAATGGCCAGAATTTTGCATTCCTGGGTTATCTTCCCGTTGATAAGCAACTCCGGTCAAGGAAGCTTAAGGAAATTGAACGGACAGCAGGCGAAAAAAAACAAACCCAGATGTTCATTGAGACCCCTTACAGGAATGAACAGTTGTTCCAGTCGATATTGCAGTCCTGCAGTGAGAGCACGATGCTGGGGATAGGCATTGGACTAACGGGGCAGAATGAGAAAATCTCAGCATATTCGGTAGGTGACTGGAAGAAAATGAAGCCGGGCCTCGGTAAAACACCAGCTGTTTTTTTAATTTACCGCTACTGATCTGTAACAAAGCCCGCAGAAACTCGTCTAAAGCACATCTTTATAATCCGTTCACGGTGGAAACCATTCTGAGTGTTGATAATCTTTCTAAGAGTTTTGGCAGGATCAAAGCAGTAAACCAGCTTTCATTCGAGGTAAGGAAAGGCCAGGTTTTCGGCCTGCTCGGGCCTAACGGAAGCGGAAAGTCAACCACCTTAAGCATGTTGCTCGACCTGATACCTCCCGACAGTGGCACATTCAGCTGGTTTGGAAATCCGCCCACGACAGAAAGCCGGAAGCGGATAGGCTCTGTGATCGAAAGCCCGAATTTCTTCCCATACCTTGATGCAGTCACCAACCTGAAAATTGTTGCTGACATCAAAGACAAACCCTATGATGACATAGAAGAGGTGCTGCAACTGAGCGGCCTCTACGAGAGGCGGTTTTCGAAGTTCAGAACTTTTTCCTTTGGGATGAGGCAACGGCTGGCTGTAGCTTCAGCCCTGCTTGGCAAACCTGATGTCATGATACTGGATGAGCCAACCAACGGGCTCGATCCCCAGGGCATTGCCCAGATCAGGGACCTGGTTTCCCTGGTTGCATCCCGCGGCATCACAATCATCCTGGCTTCCCACCTTCTCGACGAAGTTCAGAAGATCTGCAATTATGTTCTCGTATTAAGCAAAGGGGTGATGCTTTTCAGCGGAAGTGTAAAAGATGTACTCGCAGTATCTGATTCAATAGAAATTGCTGCCTCCGACATGGGGGGAACCCGCACTGCCATTGCTGAATACCCTGGTTACAGCTCGGTAAACGAAGTTAACGGAATTCTCCAGGTACACTTTAACAAGCCGGTAACCACATCTGAGATCAATGCCTTTTTCTTTCAGAAAGGCATATCGCTGAGTCATCTCACCGAGAAGAAACGCAGCCTGGAACAACATTTTCTGGAACTTTTACAGGACAAGCCATGATCAAACTGCTCAGGATAGAATTCAAGAAGATCCGCACCTATAAAGCGTTCTGGATCCTCACGGGCCTGTACTTCGTTTTCCTCGCCGCTGGTATACTGCTTGCCGAGTTCATGATCAATCATATGGTTAACAACGTTAACCAGCGCATGCCGATACCTTTTCCTCATGTGGCTATCTATTATTTTCCCGATGTATGGCAGAATGTTACTTTTTTTGCAAGTATCAGGTATGTACTGATTTTCCCGGCTATCATCATGATCATCCTCATTACGAATGAATTTACATATAAAACAATCCGCCAAAGCATCATCAACGGGATGAGCAAGTATGAATTCCTTGTTTCGAAACTCCTGATCATTCTGCTGATGGCTGTGATTATTACGGTGATACTTGCAGTGGGCACTTTTTTCATCGGGCTTTCGCATTCAGGTTTCAGCGACGTAAACTTCTTTTCGAAGGGGCTCCCATTCCTTTCCGGCTTTTTCATAAGCCTCATCTGTTACATGGTTTATGCTTTTTTCTGCGGATTTATAATGCGGAATACTGGCCTGGCCATTGCAATTTTCACCTTGTACTCCCTGATCATTGAACCGGTTATCTATTTTTTCTTCAGGGCCCCGTTTATGTTCGAGAACAAAATCTATACTTACCTGCCTGTAAATGCAGTAATACGTCTGACCGAGTACCCTGCCATCCCAATGCTGAAGAAAATGATGGGGATTGAACTGCAGAGCAATGTAAGCCTTACAGCCTGCCTTATCCCCATTGGCTATGCCGCAATCATGATCGGCATTGTTTTCTGGGTGATGAAAAGAAAAGATCTCTGATACTGCCGGGCAGGATTTCCGGCTTACATTCCGTTTCGTTTCCTTACTGCCCATTCGGCAAACAGCAGCACGATGATCAGAACGAACATCCACCATTCACCTGTAAGGTCACTATATCTTCTCTGGAGGTGGATGATAGGTTTCAGATCACTGCGGTTCTTCAGTAATCCGGCAAGCTTAGGCATGTCTTTACGGCTGATCACCTGTCCGCCGAATCTTGAAGATAATTTCTTCAGCAATGCATGATCGGCCACCAGGTTGACAAATTCTAAATCGAGTGGTGTAATGCTGAAGTGTCCTTCCTTTTTAAACATGGCCCCGGATGTCCTCACCCTTGCTTCAAAGCTGTAGTTGCCCGGTGGGAAAAATCCGGCATTCAGGTAATACGCCTTTTCGGTGCGGGAAAAAGTGAAGGGATAAATCATGCCTTCTTCATTTTTCAGTTCAAGCGTTGCGTCAGGCTGATTGATAAGCTCATGATTAGGATTAAAAAGAGTTGCATCGAACTCAAGAGGGTCTCCTTCCTCAATCCTGTTCCTGAAATTCACCCTGAACGGACTGGGATCATTCCTGGCCGACAGGTATTGGGCTATAAGGCATATGAGGTTATCGAAATTCCTGGTTTCTGTTTTATTTACATATTCCCATATCCTCCATCTCCAGATATTCTCACCTGCTATGATCCCGGTTTTATGTGAAGGCAGGTCAAAGAACATAAAGAGCGGGAATTTAGTGTTTACATTACTGATCTTCTGGTAAAAAAGAACATCGGATGTCACACCAGTTTCAAAAGTGCCCGAAGGACATTGCAGTGGAGGGAATTCAGGGACGAGGGCGGTTGTTTGCCGGTCAAGTCCAAAGAGGAAGAAATCAGGGTTTACAACAGCCTGTATATCGGTGATGTTCTTGCGCTGGGAGTTTATGACAAGACCGGTTTTAAGCCTGTTGAAACCGGCGATATCGGTCTGGCTTCCTACGAAATAAAGGACAGGCGATCCTGCCGGCAACAGTTTGGAGGGGTCAGCCAGGGCAGAAGCCGCGGGCAGCTGGTAAAAAATATACAGATCATACTCACCGGGGTTCCTGAGCAGTTCCGAGGGGTTCAACTGGGTAATCTGGAATTTTGCCGTGGAAGCAAGAGCGCTGACGATCGCAGAGATGTCAGGATGGGGGCTTTCGTATACAAGGGCAACGAGTATCCTTGATTCAAGAACCTCGACATAAAAATCCCGTTTATTATTGGCTTTATTGAACTCCTCTCCTGCCCCTTCAACTTCAACGGAATATTTCTGAATACCCTTCTCTTTAGCCTGAAGCATGCCACTGAGCCTGATTACTGACCGTTCCCCGGTAGCTGCAACGGGTCTGGAGTAAACGACCATTCCCAGGTGCCGGATATTTAACCTGACTTCCTTGCCGGGGAGCTTATCCATTTCGACCATAACCTGGAAGGGAAACTGGTCGTCGAGGTAGACTTGCCTGCTTACACTGATATTTTTAATCAGGATGTCTTTATACAGGGAAGTATCTCCAACTGCAATGGAATACACCGGGACAGTGAGGTTTTGGGCAGCATAATAAGGGTTAGTGCCTTTATTATAAATGCCATCGCTGGCAATAACTACTGCCCCAAGGTTCCTGTTGGCAAACCTGCTGCCAAGGTCAGAAATGAACTCTGAAATATCGGTATATTTTGCTTTAAAATCCTTAGGAAGACCTGATGAAACATTCTGTCCGAATGTAAAAAGAGCAACCTCATACCGGTCGGAGAGTTCCTTCTGAAGCTTTTCTGTTTCGCTGCGGAGTTCCTTCCTGACTTCTGCAGAATCTGAAGAAGAAACCATTGACTGGGAGCCATCGACCCCTATGACTATCAGGGGTTTCTCAATTAGTCTTGTCGTTGTCCTTACCAGTGGAGTCAGGAGCAGGAACGTAAGAAGGCTGACCGAAAAGAATCTCAGAAGCAGAAGGGCATAAAGCACAACAGGTTTATCGGGTCTTTTCCTGCTTCTGTAGTAAAGACCAAATGAAAACACCGCGCCCGTTATGAGGCAAATCAGAAGGAACCAGGGAGAATATTCGGTTAACAGGCTCACACGACCAAACTATCAGGTATGAAGTCCGCCGCAAACACTTATAACCTGTCCAGTGATATATTCCGATAGATCTGAAGCAAGGAACAACGCAAGCTTTGCAACGTCATCGGGTGTACCACCGCGCTTCAGGGGAATATCTTCAATCCATTCCTTCCTGATCTCTTCGGGAAGTTTCTGGGTCATTTCGGTTTCGATGAATCCAGGTGCAATGGCATTTACACGAATATTCCTGGATCCAAGTTCCTGGGCCACCGACTTGGTAAAGCCAATAATCCCCGCTTTGGATGCAGAATAATTTGATTGTCCGAAGTTACCTTCAATGCCAACCACAGAGCTGAGGTTTATGATGGAGCCCATCCTCTGTTTTATCATATGCCTCTGAACAGCCTTGGTAAGGTTGAAAACTGATTTTAGGTTGACTTTTATAACAAGATCCCAATCCGATTCGGTTAGTCTCAGGAGCAGATTATCACGGGTGATCCCGGCATTATTTACAAGGACATGCACTGCGCCGAAATCAGAAACGACCTGGTTTACAAGCTTCTCGCTATCTTCGAAAGATCCTGCATCGGAGGCATAACCCCGGGCTTTAACCCCGAATTGCCTTAGTTCCTCTTCGAGAGACCTTGAAGTATCATCGTATGCAATATCTGAGAATGCGATATGTCCTCCATTGCGGGCGAAAAATACTGCAATTGCTCTGCCGATCCCGCGGTTCGCCCCGGTAATCAGTATTGTTTTTCCTTCCAGTAATTTCATGAGTGGTGATTGGTTGTTGGTTTTTGGTGATTGGTAATTGGCAATTTGTAATTGGTTTAAATAAATCGTAATTCGTCATTCGTAATTCGTAATTCATCTAGATCCACTTCACAAGTGGAAAATCCTGCCGGTGAGGAAGCAGTGGACTTTTCGGAAATAATCTGAATACGAAATCATACACACCTGCCTGGTTGATCGGGATATTACATTCGAAGACCGCAATGTTTTTCTCAGCCCTTGACAGGTTCATCTCTTCAATGGCGATGGGAACTTCTACCTGGTCGTTCACCTTTGCTCCAAAGAGTACCTCAAGTCCGACATCCGTAGCCGATAGTTCATTCAGGTCCAGAATTATCTCAGCTGCAAAAGTATCGCCCAGTGCAAGAGGTTTCTGTTCTGTAAACGGTGTTTTAATAGAAACTATTTCAATACCCTCCCAACCCCTGAGGACTTTTCTTTTCCAGGAGGCGATATGCCGGGCCATTTCATAATTTTTACCTGTAATGATTTTTGTCCTTTTAAAGAGCTTTGCATAATACTGCCGGTAATAATCGTCGAGTTGACGTTTCATCGTAAAATGCGGGGCGATTTCGGCAATCGTGTTCTTAATGTATGAGATCCACTTCGAAGGGATGCCATTGCTGTCCCTGTCGTAATAAATAGGGACTATCTCTTCTTCGAGTATCGTATATATTACTTCAGCATCAAGGTCATCCTGGAACATACTATTATCGTACGTGGCTTCTTCCTGCAAGGCCCAGCCAGCATCGGGCCGGTAACCCTCAGCCCACCATCCGTCAAGCACACTGAAATTGACAACTCCGTTCATCACCGCTTTCTCACCACTGGTCCCGGAGGCTTCTAAGGGGCGGGTCGGCGTATTCAGCCATATATCAACACCTCTGATGAGGTACTTGGCAAGCTCCATATCGTAATTCTCGATAAAAAGAACCTTGCCCAGAAAGGCCGGCATCCTTGAGACTTCAATGATACGTTTGATCAGGTCCTGCCCGGCCTTATCGTTTGGATGTGCTTTCCCTGCGAACAGAAATCTCACCGGTTTTTGACTATTGTTGACAATTTTTCCCAGGCGGTCGAGATTGCTAAAAAGCAGGTGGGCTCTTTTATACGTAGCAAACCTTCGGGCGAATCCGATAGTAAGTGCTGGTGGGCGGGCTGCCTCACGAATCTGAAAGATCAGTTTGGGATTCTCATGCCGCCTTGTCATATCTATATACAGACGCTGATGTAGGAAATCGGCAAGCTGATCTTTTTGCTTCTGACGGGTTTGCCATATGACTATATCATCAACTTCATGGATCTTCCTCCAATACTCTGGGTTTGACTGGTCACGCAGGAAGCCCTCACCGAATTTTTCCTTATACAACTGTTGCCATGATTTAGCAGTCCAGGTGGGATAATGAACTCCGTTGGTCACATAACCGATGTGAAGCTCATTGGCATAATAGCCAGGGTAAAGAGGCTGAAGCATATCCCTTGTAACCCGTCCATGTATCCTGCTCACGCCGTTGATTTCCTGGGAGCATTTGGCAGCAAGAACGCTCATTGAGAACTTCTCATCGGGATCATTGTCGACCATCTTGCCAAGGTTCAGCAGTTGTTCCCATTTGATATTCAGATAATCGGGATAATGGGAGAAGTATCTTCTCATCATGTCTTCGGGGAAGGCATCATGACCTGCCGGTACTGGAGTATGCGTGGTAAACAGGGTTGAGGATCTCACTACTTCTATCGCCTGAACGAAAGTCAGCTTTTCATTCTGTATCAATTTACGCAAGCGCTCAAGCCCTATAAAAGCCGAATGTCCTTCATTGCTGTGATACACGTCGGGTTTTATCTTTAGCAGTTCCATCAACCTGATCCCCCCGATGCCCAGAACTATTTCCTGTCGGATGCGGTTTTCGAGATCTCCGCCATAGAGCTGATGGGTTATGCTGCGATAGCTTTCGTCGTTCTCTTCAATATCAGTGTCGAGCAGGTATAATGGGATCCTTCCCACATCCACCTTCCATATCTTGGCGTAAAGAGTCCGGCCGGGAAGAGCAAAAGTGATCTTCTGCCAGTTACCCTGTTCATCGTAAACCGGTATGATAGGAAGCTGTGAAAACTTCTGGGGAGTATAATTCGCGATCTGGTCTCCTGAGAGGTTCAGGGTTTGCATAAAGTAGCCGTACCGGTATAATAATCCGATCCCGACAAGATTCACGTTTGAGTCGCTGGCTTCTTTAAGATAGTCACCTGCAAGCATACCCAGGCCCCCCGAGAAGATCTTGATGGTATCATGAAGGCCGTATTCCATGCTGAAATAGGCTATCATCTCCTTCGGTTTATCGGCTGATTTGGCAAGATAACTGTTAAACCTTGCTGTCACTTTTTCAAGCCGGGCAATGAATTCCTCATTATGGCTGAGTTCCTGGAGTTCCTTGAACGAAAGGGATTCGAGCAAGGCAATAGGATTGAACTTCAACTCGTACCATCGGTTATGGTTGATCGCTTCGAACAACTCAGCTCCTTCATAATTCCAGCACCACCAGAGGTTCTTTGCAATCAGATCGAGGTTTGCAAGATTTTCGGGCAGCCTTTGTTTTACAAGGACCTTTTTCCATTCAGGTTTATCATCGTTAAGCGTTTTAAGGGAGGGTGCAGTGATCTGAGGCTGCTTTCCGGCATACAGTTCTCCCCTTCCCATCGACTTTTCTAAGGCTTTATTGAAAGCAACATGGTAGTTCGAAATGAGGTTTTCCCATAATGCCGAACGGGATATCTCATAGGCTTTTATACGGATTTTGATGATCTCTTTTTCATTTTTCAGAGCGCAGCTTGTCACGGTTTTAACGATCTCGCTGATCACTTCTGCATCGTTATCGTCGTCACGGTCAATAACTGCAATACAATCCTTAACATTCGGGTACAGGTTCTTCACCCATTGTCCGAACCCTGTGAGGCTGGTCGTAATTGTGGGTATATGAAACGACAGGCTTTCCTGGGAAGAATATCCCCAGGGCTCATAATAGGATGGGAAGATTGTACCGTCAAATCCGATCAGCATATCATAATAAGAAAGGTTGAATATCCCGTCTGATCCGTTCATTATTGCCGGCACATAAAATATCTTCACCTTATCATCAGGTCTGTTCAGGATTTTCGACTGCCTGAGCTTATTCAGGATCATATCGTGATCAGGCTCATTGAGAACGTGGGTAAGGTACTGCTCGGAGCGGGGGTTATTCAGCTCCTTTCTCGACATCCATTCCAGCAATTCCTTACGGGGCCCGCTTTCATATGCAGGAACCAGGATAAACGCAATCAGGCTTTCGGGTATCTGCGATTCTGTGTTAAGCTTTGATAAAGCGTCAATAAAAAGATCATAGCCCCGGCTTTTCTCTTCGTGAGGCCCGCTTGTCATGATCAGGATGCTGTTTTTCGGAACAGGCATTCCGGTGAGCGCCTCCGCAACCTGGAACAGCTTATTTCTGGCATCCGCCCTTTTCTGGTAATATGCATCCTTAACGGGTACGAAACTGTCCTCAAACCCGTTCGGGGTTATCACATCCGCATTCTTCCCCATAAACTGATAACATTCATCATTCGTAAGGGGTGAAATGGTAGTAAGAACATCGGTCTCAACCACCGAGAGCTTTTCGAGGGAATATTTCGAAACTATGCCAAACTGCTTTGCAATAGCTTCACCATGGTACTGGTCAAAATGCTTATACAACGGCAGGTTGTTGACGGCAATAGTTCTCCCGATCACCGTTGAATGTGCAGTGAACACGGTCCCTGCCTGCGGGACTTTCTCTTTAACATACAGAAGCCCGGTCCCGCTGGTCCATTCATTGAAATGAGCGATGATCTTGTCGTGATGGGAAAGGTTATAATTGTAAAAGCTTTCAATGACCTTGCCGGCTCCGTATCCAAACAGGGCAGGCTCAAGATAATCCCAGGTCCCCATCAGTGAATCAAGCTTATACTGTTCCCAGAAATGGGCCAGTATCTTATCCTTGTCACTGAAAAAAGGCGTAAAGTCAATAAGAAAAACCAGGGGCTTCCCCGGGATGTTCCACCTCCCGATCTTAATCCTTAGGCCTTCTGTATCGGCTTTCTCCCTCCAGGATTTATAAAGGAACCTGTCCTCCTGGAATTCAGGGTTCTCGTGAGTCTCTTTCCAGACGTCAGGACCAATAAGAATATAATTGTCCCTGAGCTGTTCAACCATGGTAAGGCACTTCGTCGAGATGACGGTATAAATCCCACCGGCTTTGTTACATACTTCCCAGCCTACTTCAACAACGTAATCCGGAACAAGTTTTAAATCTTCTTTCACCTGTTAAAGTTTAATAGATTCATATATAATTAAACCCACTATCTTCCAGACGGGTCTGTTGGGGTTTATTTTTTTGCTTTTGCTTTTGGGTTGGCTTCCTTCAAAGGTTTGGCAGCTGTTTTGGGTTTTGCTTCCTTAACGGCCTTGACTGCGGATTTGGTTTTGGCTTCCTTCAGAGGTTTGGCAGCTGTTTTGGGTTTTACTTCTTTAGCAGCCTTCACTGCAGATTTGGGTTTGGCTTCCTTCGATGGTTTGGCAGCTGTTTTGGTTTTTGCTTCCTTAACGGTCTTGACTGCGGATTTGGTTTTGGCTTCCTTCAAAGGTTTGGCAGCTGTTTTGGATTTTACTTCTTTAGCAGCCTTCACTGCGGATTTGGTTTTGGCTTCCTTCAAAGGTTTGGCAGCTGGTTTGGGTTTTGCTTCCTTAACGGCCTTGACTGCGGATTTGGTTTTGGCTTCCTTCAAAGGTTTAGGTTCTGCCTTGGTTTTTCGGGTGGCTGCTGGTTTCTTTGAGGATTTTACCAGGGCTTTTTTTCTTACAGTCTCTACGGGTATAACGACGGGATTTGCACAAGCCTCCACCCTGATTGTAAAATCAGATATGGCATTCATATAGTTTATGAATGCGTCATAGGGAGAGCCGTAAGGATTAAAATGCTTATGTACTTCGCCTGCAGAGAACCATTTCGTCGACATATAGTAGAAATGATTGCTCGACTGAAGGTAACCCCAGTCCCGGAGTATTACAGGATCTTTGCACTTTGCAATAGAATCTGAAAGCGAGTATAGCTTTGAAAGAGCCTCAGACTGTAGCTCATTGCCTTTCCAGGCAGTGAGATCACGTTCTTCATCGGCCCATGAAATGGCATAAGGCACCGAAATCGCAGCCATAGGCTGAAGCCGCTGGTATAACTCCTCGGGCGTAGCAAAGTTGTAGTTCGAATTACTGAACACTGCGGATGGCAGGTGGTAGAAGAAGTCGAATATCCCGGAATCCTTCCACTGATGTTCGCCTATGGTCTCATAATCGAGGAAAAGGTTTACGACTTCTTCGTGGGGATCAAGCGCATTCAGCCAACCCACGAATTTTTCGGCAGTGAGAGGCCATTCAGACCATTTCTTTTCTGAAAAACGATGTGATATATCGTCGCTTAACCTGAAATTCCTGAGCAAAACCCTGAGTTTGGGATTGAGATTGTTGCAATAGATGTAATTCGGGCTTTTCCATCCCAAAACATGCTTGGCACCCTCAGTCAGCATTGTATGGAAGCCAAGATTTGCGATAGTTTCACCAATCAAGTCACTGTATATAAGTTCGGAATTCCTAAAGGTATTGGGGTCCTGGCCAAAGAGGTCCTTTATCCGTTTGCGGTGAGATTCAACCTGGTTTACAAATTCCTGCTCGTTGCCAAGGGATGCCAGCGAATGATACTCAGTCTCCGAGATGAATTCAACACATCCCGTCGCAGCAAGCTGCCTGAAACTGTCAATCACTTCCGGGACGTACTGTGCAAACTGGTTAAGGGCTGTTCCGGATATTGAATAGCTAACCTTGAATGCTTTCCCGAACTCGTTGATAAGCTGCAGCATCATCCGGTTGGCCGGGAGGTAACATTTCTCTGCCACCCTCCTGATAATATGCCGGTTTTGATAATCATCGTAATAATAGTGATCCTGACCGATGTTAAAAAACCTGTAGGTTCTAAGCCTGTAGGGCTGGTGCACCTGGAAATAAAGACATACTGACCTCATAAATCTATCTTAATTGTTATGGCCTGTTGCGTTATTATAAACTTCAAGAACTTTCAATGCGGCATTCTCCCATTTCAGGCTGTCAACTTCAGACTTGCCGTATTTGTCAAACATTTTTCTTAAGCCGTCGTAATGCAGGATGCCGTAAATGGCGTCAGCGAGAGCATCAATATCCCAGAAATCGACTTTGAGTGCATGCTGTAGTACTTCGGCCACTCCCGACTGCTTGGAGATGACAACCGGAACATTGGTTCTCATCGCCTCAAGTGGTGAGATCCCGAATGGCTCCGATACCGATGGCATTACATATACATCACTCATGGCAAACATCCTGTCAACCTCCGCTCCTGCAAGAAAACCGGTAAAATGGAATCGGGTGCCCATCTTTAGCTGTGCCACCCTCTTGATCATCCTGTTCAGGAGATCGCCGGAACCCGCCATTACAAAGCGAACATTAGGATCTTTCTGAAGTACTTTATGAGCAGCTTCAACGAAATAATCAGGCCCTTTCTGATACGTCACCCGACCAAGGAAGGTCACGATCTTTTCCTTCACATGCTTTGTAACATCCTCCTGTTCAGGCTTGTCAACCGGTTCAACTGCATTATGAACTGTAAAAACCTTTTCAGCAGGAATGCCATATTTCTCAATTACTATCTGCCGGGTAAAATTACTTACGGTGATCACCCTGTCGGCCTCCTCCATCCCATGGCGCTCGATATCATAAACCACCTGGTTTACATTTTCACCCGAACGGTCGAATTCAGTAGCATGTACATGCACCACGAGGGGCTTTCCACTGATCTTTTTGGCAGCGATCCCGGCAGCATAAGTCAACCAGTCATGAGCATGGATCACATCATAGTCGAAATTGTTCGCGATCGACAAAGCTACCAGGGCGTATCGCGACACCTCTTCCATAAGATTAGCACCATACTTGCCCGAAAACTTGTATTTGCTGGTATAAATTGACCGGATCTCGGTTTTTTTACCGATGACTTCTTCAGAATACCACCTTTCAAATTCTTCCGGGCCAAGGTAAGGGACCAGGTTGGACCCTATTTCCATATAACTGATCTTTTCACTGAATTCCTGGTTCAGGGATTGAGTGAAATCCAATTCGATATCCGAGGCATTGATAAGCCGGAAACCTTCCTGCGACTCATCTCCGAAAGACTTTGGCACAACAAAGATAACTTCCACGCCATGTTTCGACAGTCCTTTTGTAAGACCAAAACATGCTGTGCCGAGGCCACCGGTGATATGAGGCGGGAACTCCCATCCAAACATGAGTACTTTCATAGAAACTCTGATTTATTGGGGTTGGTCATAAATATCAATCAACCATTTAAGACGTAATAATTCTGCAACACTGCCGGCATAGGAAACAGCTCCCCTGGGTGTGTGAGGAGGATCTCCATCGTAAATCTCACTTACAGTCCCGATACCATACTCTGTAAGTACCGGTTCAAAAGAAGTATATAAATTCTTGATCATCCCGAGCCCGCTCCGCCCGTGGATCTTGAGATAGCCTTCGGCAAAATGAGCCAGCAGCCATGGCCTGACAGTACCCTGATGGTATGCAAGGTCCCTTTCCTGTGGACTTCCGAAATATGAGCCTTTATACACCGGGCTTTTGGGGGTAAGAGTGCGGATGCCCCTTGGTGTAAGAAGTTCCTGCCTGACCCGGCTTAGCACCTGTTTGCGCATTTCCTCAGAAATCGGAGAAAAGGGAAGTGAAGTCGCAAAAAGCATATTGGGCCTGACTGTCCAGTCTTTATATTCACCGTCAACATAGTCGGCAAGGTATTTTTTATCAGGATTCCAGAACGTTTCAATATATGACTGCGAAACTTTCTCGGCAAGGGCCGACCATTCTGTAACGAACTGCCTGTCACCTGACATCTCTGCACTTTCGACAGCAAAACAAATAGCATTATACCAGAGTGCATTCACCTCGACTGCCTTGCCTGAGCGCGGAGTTACCGGTTTCCCGTAAACAATCGCATCCATCCATGTGAGTGCCATCCCGTGAACCCCGGCATAAATAAGGCCATCGGGTTCCATATGAATATTGAAATCAGCACCGTCGCGGTAACCTTCGAGAATCTGAAGTATCTTTTTGCCATATTCCTTCCATATCTTCTTTTCGGTCCCTGTGAACATGGCATATTGCTGCAGGGCCCAGATGAACCAGAGGGAAGGATCCGAAGCATGGTAAGTTATGCTGCTGCCTGATCCGTAATGAGGCATCAACGGTCCTTTTAATTCCTGCAGCATACCGTCAATGACAGCTTTCGCGGTCTTGAAATCTCCTGTGACAAGCAATAATCCCGGTAATGAGATGAATGTGTCGCGTCCCGAACGGGTAAACCAAGGGTAACCAGGTAAGAGGGAGGTTTTATTCCCCTTCCTGATGACAAATTGCTGGGCGGCATTCACAAGGCAGTTCTCGAAGTTATCCCTGGGAGTCCTGAGGTTAAGCTCAGCGGTATATGCTCTCTTTATTCCAGGTTGAGAGATCAGTTTAGTCCCCGCACAGAAATAAATACTCTCACCCGTTTTTATTTCCACTTCAAAAAAGCCGGGCGTATAAAGATCCTCCTGGAATTCATAGCCTCTTTCCATTTCCTCCTGGTACTCGACATTGTGGTACCAGTCAGGGACATGTACATATTCGTTGTCCTTGGAAAGCTGCATGAAAAGATCGGTATAGCCCTGGTACATCCTGACCTTGATGCCGTTAAGGACCTTTTCAAATTTCTTGTCAGCAAAGATATTCTCCCTTGTCAGGGTATGATAATTCCTGAAAGCAAGGAACGGTCTGAGCCTAAGCTTGGTGGGAGAATGTGCCTCAACCAGGGTGTATTTGACAATAACCCTGTCTTCCTTCGAATCAAACAGGCTTTCACGGGTAAGAACAACCCCTCCGACACGAAAGGTCAGCATCGGGAAGGGATCTGCTGTGAAGTCCCTGATGTATTTATGTCCCTTGGGATTGTACATATTCCCAGGGTATTTGTGTATGCCGAGGTTGAATTCCGCATCACGTTGTATTATGGTCTCATCAACTGTCGAAAGTAAAACATGCATATCATGGTCTATCAGGGGCTGTGGAGTAACCAGCAAACCATGGTATTTTCTTGTGTTGCAGTTGATGATTGTTGTGTTAGCATATGAACCTGCGCGGTTAGACCTGAGCATTTCACGCTTCAGGGAATACTCGAGGTTGATCAACTGATACTTATCAAACTTTATATAACTCATTTTTCACCGATGTCATGAAAGATTCAAATATAACTAAATTTCCGGCGGTGCAAAAATACGATTAATTTTATGGCGGCGTTATTTAGTATATCAAGAACGTCCTAAAATAATCAAACCCGGTTCACCAAACACAGCTTATGCATAACAGGAACTATCTGACTACGATAACAATTGTTTTTCTGCTGATCGCAACAACCTGGTCGTGCCGCAAAGCTGACAAACTCGATACGAGCTCTTCACTGATGCTTTCTTTTTCAACTGACACAGTGATGTTCGACACAGTGCTTACCACTGTGGGATCAGTTACAAGGAGGCTTATCGTGCACAATCAGAATCCCTCCAAAGTTGCATTTTCGGTCCAGCTGGGAGGAGGAGCTTCATCCAGCTACAGGATCAACGTAAACGGCACCCCCACCTACAACCTGCAGAATATCGAAATCCCCGGTAACGACAGCCTTTTTATATTCGTCAAAGTGACTGTAAATCCAAATGACAAAAACACACCCTTCATTGTCAGTGATTCCCTGCTCTTCCTCACCAACGGTAACCGGCAGAGTATTCAGCTTGCTGCGTGCGGACAAAATGCCGACTTCAACATAGAAAGAACCTTAAAGGGGAACCAGGTCTGGGACAGCCTCAAGGCTCATGTTATATATGGTTATCTGCGGATAGATACCGGCGCCAGGCTCACGATCATGCCTGGTGTCAAGGTATATCTGCACAAGAAGGCTTACCTGGCAGTTTCTCATGAAGCTACACTGATCATCAGCGGGCAATGGGAGCACCCGGTAAGGATACAGAGTGACCGTCTTGACACTTACTACCGCGATCTTCCCGGACAGTGGAACGGCATATACCTTGAACGCGGGAGCAAAAACAATTCCCTGAGCAATGCAGTAATAAAAAACGGTTACTACGGACTGGTGATTGACTCCCTGGTCACTGGCGCTGATCCGAAGGTCACGCTGGATGGGGTCATCATTCAGAATATGGTGTATGACGGCATTTATGCCTACTCTACCTCCATCACTGCTCAGAATTGTGTTCTGGGAAGCTGCGGGGGAGCTTCTCTCCGGATTGAAAAAGGCGGAAATTATAATTTCAAACAGCTTACGGTAGGCAATTACTGGGGAGCATCAGTCCGCAGTAGTCCGGCCCTTGTCCTCAGCAATTATACTTATGACTCACTTGGAGGGAAAGTCTCATATAACCTTAATGCAAACTTCGGGAACACTATTGTTTATGGGGCTGAAACCGACGAAATCGGTCTTGATAGTGTTGCAACTGCAGGTTTTTCATTTATGTTCGATCATGCTCTCCTTAAAACCACTGTAAAGGTCAGCAATCCTTTTCATTACCTCGAATGCGTTGTCAACAAGGACCCTATGTTTATTGATGTTGAGAAATCAGATTACGCGATCGACAGCATTTCTCCGGCAATAGGCAAAGGAGTTCCCATGGGGGTAACTTATGATATAAGAGGAACGTTCCGCCCGCCGGCGCCGGCACTTGGAGCGTATGAATACCTGAAGAAGAATTGAATATTGAATATTGAATATTGAATATCGAATGTCGAATATCGAACTTCACCAACTCACAATTTATTCACAAAATTGCTTATTTTAATGGTGTTCATTACGGCTTCGCCGAACACAACTTCACCATCTCCTCAAGCATCGCCGCTCCCAGATCCGCAGGTGAATCAACTACATGAATCCCGCACTCCCTGAGAATTTCTTTTTTCGCCTCTGCAGTATCGGCTTTGCCTCCAACGATGGCACCTGCATGGCCCATGGTACGTCCTTTGGGAGCCGTGGCGCCTGCGATGAAACTGACAACGGGTTTGGTCCCGTGTTCCTTGATCCAGTATGCAGCATCGGTCTCCATGTTTCCGCCGATCTCCCCAATCATGACAATGCCTTTCGTTTCAGGATCGTCCATGAACAGCTCAACAGCCTCCTTGATGGTGGTTCCCGGGATCGGGTCCCCTCCCACTCCGATCATGGTGGTCTGTCCGAGGCCTGCCTTGGTAATCTGGTCAACAGCTTCGTATGACAAAGTTCCCGAGCGGGAAACTATCCCGATACAACCTTTTGAATGAATAAACCCCGGCATAATGCCGATCTTGGTATGGGGGGGAGTGATTATACCCGGACAGTTCGGGCCGATAAGCCTGACCCCGGCACATTTCAGGTAGTCCTTTACAGCGATCATATCGATCACCGGAATTCCTTCGGTGATACAAACGATAAGCCTGATCCCCGAATCAGCTGCTTCAACAATGGCGTCGGCAGCCATGGGGGGAGGTACAAAGATGACCGAAACATTGGCCGATGTTGCTTTCACAGCTTCAGACACCGTATTGAACACCGGGCGGTCGAGATGCATTGTGCCTCCTTTGCCGGGAGTCACACCACCCACAACATTGGTGCCGTATTCAATCATCTGCCCGGCATGGAATGACCCTTCATGCCCGGTAAAGCCCTGTACAAGGACCCTGGAATGCTCATCTATCAGTACACTCATGGAATTGTATTTTCATGCCAAAATTAATTTCTTTTAAAACACGGGCAAGTTTTATTTGATATTTTTGTAGGCTATGGCCAAACTACCGCTTGACGATACAATTTGTGCAATCTCGACCGCTCCTGGTATGGGTGCGATAGCAGTGGCGCGCATTTCAGGTGTTCAAACCTTTAAAGTCCTCGAAAAGTTATTCAAACCCTATAACAAAAAGCTGGACCTTAAGAAGGCTGCTTCACATACCATCCTGCATGGCACCCTTGCTTCAGCCGAAGGCCCGCTCGATGATGTGCTTCTGAGCATCTTCCGTGCCCCGAATTCATATACCGGGGAAGATGTGGCAGAGATCTCGTTTCACGGATCCATTTACCTTCAGCATAAAGTTCTCGAGGTTCTCATCGATCATAAACTGCGGATGGCAGAGCCCGGGGAATTCACACTCAGGGCTTTCATGAACGGAAAACTCGACCTGGCGCAGGCCGAAGGGGTCGCCGATATCATATCCGCCCAATCAAAATCATCTCATGAACTGGCTTTCACCCAGCTTAGGGGCGGATTTTCGAAAAAGCTTAACTCCCTCAGGCGTCAGCTGATCGATTTTGTATCCCTGCTGGAGCTGGAACTGGATTTTGGGGAGGAAGATGTTGAATTTGCTGACCGCAGCAGCCTGATCAGGCTTATTAAAACCATGAAGTCTGAAATCTCTTCCCTGGTTGGGTCGTTCAGCCTCGGGAATGTGATAAAAAAAGGCATACCCGTAGCTATCATTGGTAAACCGAATGCAGGAAAATCAACACTCCTGAATGCCATACTGAACGAAGAAAAGGCAATCGTTTCGGATACTCCCGGCACAACCAGGGACGCAATCGAAGATACTATTGTGATCGGAGGATTCAGTTTCAGGTTTATCGATACCGCCGGTCTCAGGGCAGCCGAGAACCATATCGAAAGCATGGGGATCGAGAGAACCTGGCAGAAGATCAATGAAGCGAGTATCGTTCTTTATGTGTTTGATGCGACCACCGAATCATACAAGGATGTGGTCAATGCCCTGGCAGATTTCAAGGATATCGCCGACAATCCTTCAAGGCACCTGATCCTTGTGGGAAATAAGATCGATAAAGTGGATAAGCTTCCCAAAGGGTTTTCTTCCTTCGTTAACCAGGAAACCATATTCGTTTCTGCAAAGCGGCATGAGAACATCCACCAGGTAGCAGAAAGCCTGGTAAGCAAGGTAAGCCTGAGCGGAATTAATGACGGATTGATTGTTTCAAATACCAGGCATTATGAAGCTTTAAGTCTTTCACTTAAAGCAATAATTGAAGTAGAAAAAGGGCTTGTCCTCAACATCCCCGCCGACCTGCTTTCAAGCAGCATCCGCAATGCCCTTCATTATCTCGGCGAGATCACCGGCGAGATCACAACCGAAGACATCCTGGGAAATATTTTTTCGAGATTCTGCATCGGAAAGTAAGCCCGCAAAGCCTCCCGTTACCATTACTTAGGTTGTATCAGGAACGGGTTCACTCCAAGCTTTTCAACAACATATTTAATCACCAGCTGCGCTTTCACGCTGTTCCCGGCTGCATCAAGCGGCGGAGAAACTACCGCGATCCCGAATTTGCCCGGGCAAACGGCTAGCAGTCCACCGCCAACCCCGCTTTTTGCAGGTAAGCCTGATCCGAAATACCATATTCCGGAATCATCGTACAATCCGGCCGTTGCCATGACAGGAAGCGTATACATAACCGTTTCGGGGGTAACCACTTTCTTTTTTGTAAGCGGATTAACACCTCCGTTAGCCAGGGTTGCAGCCATTGTGGCGAGATCTTTGGCATTCACGTTGATGGCGCATTGCTTGGTGTAAATATCGGTTGCCTGGGCAGGATCGAAATACATTCTTCCGTAAGCCAGGAGCAGGTGAGCAATAGCCTGGTTGCGGAGATTGTCTCCTGCTTCGCTGATGTAAACAGGCATATTAAGGTAAAGAGGCCGGCCTGCAAACTCACTGTGAATGTTCAGAATGCTTTTCCATTTTGCGGCAGAATCGGCACCATTAACGAGGCTGGTTGCAGCAATGGCACCCGGATTCACCAGGGGGTTTATCTCCTTGCCTTTTTGCAGCTCAACAGCCACGATGGAATTGAACCTCATCCCTGTAGCATCCACACCTATTTTATCCATGACTGCCTTAGGGCCTTGTTCTTCTATAACTTTTGCCATGGTGAATACCTTGGAGACGCTCTGGATTGAAACCCTGGAATCAATATCTCCCTTTGTAAAAACCTGTCCGTCGGTTGTGACTAATACAATCCCAAATATTTTGGGATCAACCTGTGCCAGCTCTTTAATGTAATCGGCATTCTTACCTTCCTTCACATCCTTAAACTTTGAATAAGCCTCGTCCAAAGCAGTCTGTACCTTTTCCCTGGTCAGCTTATTGTCTGCCTGGGCTACCAGTAAACACGGATGAATAAATACAAACAGGCTAATGATCAAGACCATGAGCACACCTGTCCTGGTAATTGAATTTTTCATAGTTTGTTCCTCCTTTAAAAATGATTGCTGAATCCTAATTTTATTTTTTGGTGATTGCCAATGTATCTTTACTTTTTCTTCGCATAGAATATTTTGGAGAAAGAATACTTAAAGCTGAGGTTTATTTTGGTGGCCTGGGAAGTGAAGGTTGAACTTTCGCCCAAGGCCGCCATATAATTTTGCCGGTATATCCATTGAAACTCAACGCCAACCATAACGTTTTGCCAGGGATAATAGAGGAGATTTGCTTCAACAAAATGCCCTAAATGATAGGCATCCGGTTCCTGGCCGTCTGAATTCGTAATGGTAGTATTTGACCAGCCAACGGAACTCGTAAACTTTTTGCTCCAGTTCAGGTCGACAAATGCCACCAAACCCAGGTCGGGCAATGGGACTCCTATAATGGGCTTGGTCTTGTCACCGGGGTTCTTCTTGATACCAATATCCAGTGGAGCATCGTTAAAGTAGTTTTCAACGCCTTGTCCGTATACAGCCTGCAGATGAAGCACGATTACTTTCCCGATGTTGAGGCCTGAACTTAAGCTGACCCCCCATCCGATGGCACTACCGCTAAGATCCATGGTATCGGCGCCGTTAGGATCCTGGTATTTCCATCCAATATATCGAACTGCTGCCCCAAGCTGAACATACCCCCATTTCTTTCCTGCATATCGGAAATGACCGGTAAGATCAGGAAACGGGAGGTGTGGTTTGATGTATGTTAATTCGGTACGGTCTGAGAAAGCCCCTCCATCACCGCTGGCACCCGGCATTTCAAGGGCAAAAACAAGATGAGTGGGCCCCATGATCGGCATATATCTTACCTGTACATTCCTGTAGAACAGCATTCCGCAGGGCCCCCAGTATTCAAGTGTATTCGGGAAAACATCCAGATCCATGAAAGCACTCTCTGTTTGGCCTGCTCCGAAGTGACCCAACTGGCCATAGGCATGCCTGAGCCTTATTGTTGTCTGTCCTGCGTTTGCACCTACCCCGAACATATCAAAATCAAACACAGTTTTAAATTCACCCCATTTGGTCTGCATTGAGGTTTTTACACCAAACCGGGACTGACGCACACTGAAATAGAAATTTCCGTTCGGTCCGAATTCGTTTTGGTATGCAGGCAATTTTGAAGGCCTCATAACGTCGTACCATTGCGGGTTGATCGTATTGAAATTATAACCCATATCGGTCTGCGCAAAGCCGTAGATTTCAAAATATTTCGTACTGTCCTCCTGCGCCCTGGCAGCTGATATCCAGCACAAAATCATTAAAATAAAAGTAAATTTCATTGTTTTCATAGATCAGATTTTAATTGGGGTTAAAATTAAAAGCGCTATATCATATTTAAAACAATATCAGCTCATTCACTTTTCCGGGCAAAGGGTTGAAAAACCGGGTTCAAACCGTTGCATGATAAAAACTTTGTGAACAAAGATATTTAAAACTTTCAAAGAACCTGGTAAATTCGGTCATTGAGCAGGTAATTCGAACCTGGCTTGCAATGCCTGACTGGCTAGGGCAATATTACGACTGGTTTGAATGGATGTCAATAGTGATGAATCACTATTTTTTTGCCTGCATTGTAAGATCATAATAATTTCAATTAACAACTCCCCGTTGCCAATTGAACCTTACCCTGCATCGGCATTCTCTTTTGCAGCTGTCGGCTAAAGCTTGTAGTCGTTTACTTCTTTCGGGTGGCAGTTGTTGATAAAACTGACAGCGGCAACGTTCTCGGCCCGGGCCTTGCGGATAAAGATATCTGCACTCATGGTATATTCACCACAACGGTTCGCATCGTACAATAACAAATACCCTATAAGTATGTTTGCAGCCATCTCGACCAGCCTGCGTGAGTGGAAATCGAAATATTCGTTGTCGCCGTATTCATTGATCTTCTCAACGGTACGGGCGAACTGTTCGGTCATTTTCTCAAGCGAACTCCTGAGGTACTCAAGTTCAGGTTTAACAGGGAGTGCCAACTTTTCGCGCATGACAGAAAGGTAACCGCTGTTACCTACATACCTGATTGCTGCTACTACCTGAAGCTGTGAAGTGCCTTCGTAAATCGTTGTTATGCGTGCATCACGGTAAATTCTTTCGATTGGGAAGTCCTTCATGTAACCGGTACCGCCGAAAATCTGGATGGCATCGTACGCGATCTGGTTGCAAGCCTCACTTGAGTAAAGCTTCAGCAGAGGCGTGAACATGTCGGCAAGCCTCTGGTAAGACTTGGCTTCCTGGCGTTCATCAGCCTCGAGTCTGCGGTCACTGGTAACAGCATTATAGCATTTGTAAATGTCAACGTAACGGGCAGTTTCATAAAGCAGGGACCGCATACCGTCGATCTTTACCTTCATATTGGTGAGCATCTCGTAAACAGCGGGGTACTTGATGATGGATTTCCCGAACTGCTCACGCTCTATTGCGTATTTGTATGCTTCGCGGTATGCAGCCTCGGCGAGACCGACCGATTGTGAACCAACACCAAGGCGGGCTGAATTCATAAGGGACATAACATATTTAATAAGTCCGAGTTTTGTATCGCCTATGAGTTTTGCAGGTGCATGGCAGAATACCAGTTCACAGGTCGGTGATCCCTTAATCCCAAGCTTATTCTCGATGCGCCTCACTGTTACTGCTTTATCCTTGCGATCATATACAAACAGTGAAAGTCCGCGCGCATCAGTTGTTCCTTCTTCAGAGCGTGCAAGGACCAGTGATATTTCGGCATCGCCGTTGGTAATGAACCGTTTTACGCCATCAAGCAGCCAGCAGTGCTTTCGTGTGTCATAGGTGGCTTTCAGCTGAACTGCCTGGAGGTCAGAACCTGCATCGGGTTCGGTTAAATCCATGGCTGCTGTGTCACCTTTGTTGAACCGGGGCAGGAATTCGGCTTTAAGTTCATCGGATGCAAACTCGAGGATGGTCTCTGCACAATCCTGCAGCCCCCATATATTCGCAAAACCTGCATCGGCACGCGAAACGATCTCACCCGACATGATATAAGGAACATGTGGCATGTTCAGTCCGTCGTATTCGCGGGGAAGTGTAAATCCTACCAGTCCGGCCTTTACCAACGCATCGTGGTTCTGCTTTGTGCCACGTGCGTACTTCACCTCGTTGTTAATTAGCTGAGGGCCTTCCTTATCGACCGATTCGGCGTTCGGGGAAATGATCTCCCCGCTGATCTCGCCTATGATCTCCATTATTTTATCATAGCTGTCGATAGCATCTTCGTAATCGAGAGGGGCGAAATCATATTTGTCTTTCTGTGTATAATCTGACTCCTTCAGTTTCACTATTTTGGCCATCAGGGGATGGGTAAGGTGAAACTTAAGATGAGGATTGTCGGTATAGAAATTATCCATGACTGTTTTACTTCGAATTTTTCTTGTAATACTTGATCATCTTGGGAATTATATCGGCCACGCTTCCGTGGATGGTGTAATCGGCGATCTGGTTGATCGGGGCGTTGATATCGGTATTGATCGAAATGATCTGGGCCGATTGGTCCATGCCGGCGCGATGCTGTACAGCGCCTGAAATGCCGCATGCAATATAGAGTTTCGGCCTTACGGTCACTCCTGTCTGCCCTACCTGGCGCTCATGTTCCACAAACCCGGCATCCACCGCGGCACGCGAAGCTCCCACCTGCGCCCCCAGTATCCCAGCCAGGTCGAAAAGCAGCTGAAAATTCTCTTTCGAGCCAACTCCGTACCCACCGGCTATTACCACCTGTGAGTTCTTAATGTCAATCCGGCTTTTTTCGAGGTGCCTCTCGATGATGGTAACGGCAAAGTCCTCGTCCTTCAGAATGCTCCTGGCATCTATCTTATTGAGTTTGCCCTTGTATTTCACAGAATACACTTCCTTCTTCATCACTCCCTCACGCACGGTGGCCATCTGCGGCCTTGTTTCGGGGTTGATAATGGTGGCAATGATGTTACCGCCAAATGCAGGCCTTATCTGGTAAAGCAGGTTTTTATACTGGGTCTGGGTTTTGTTTTCGAAATGATCCCCGATTTCCAGGCTGGTACAGTCAGCAGTGAGTCCGCAGCGCAGAGCCGAGGCTACTCTCGGAGCAAGGTCGCGGCCAATGCTGGTCGCACCAAAAAGCACAATCTCCGGCTTCTCCTTTTTAAAGAGGTCAATAATGACAGTTGTATGTGGAAGTGTTGTGTAAGGGAACAACTTTTCATCGTCGGCATAATGGAGTACATCCACGCCAAACGGGTAAAGCAGGGCTTCCGGTTTTATAACTCTGTGCCCGATGACAACGGCTTCGAGTTTAACATTCAGCTCATCCGCCAGTTTTCTGCCTTTTGAAAGAAGCTCAAGGCTTACATCGGCAATCGACCGTTCTTCGCTTACTTCGCAATAAACAAAAATATTGTTCACAGTATCTTGATTTTCTTATTTAATCTGTTTGACTATCCAATGATGTGGCAGCTGATCAGCGTCTGCATCAGCTTTTCGATGTCCTTGTCAGAATTGCTGAGGATCTTCGATTCCTTATGCTGAAAGACCACGTTTTCGATTTTTTTCACCTTTGTTGGTGAGCCCGACAGCCCAAGGTTTACGATATCAGCTTTCAGGTCATCAGCCGACCATTCCTCGATAAGCAGGTAAGGCCGTTCGTTATATAGTTCCGTGTAATCTTTGGTTTCATTCTGCAACTCAGTCACTGTGCGGGCGTGCTTGTATTTCATCAGCAACTTGCCAACGCGCTGCCTGCAGGGAGGTGCCGAACTGTGAACCGTGATGAGAGCAGGGAGTGTCGAATTCACCACTTCCACTCCCCTTTCAAGCCTGCGCCTGACGATGATTTTCTTTGCATCGAGCGAAAGGATCTCTTCAGCATAGGTTATCTGCGGAATACCAAGCTTTTCGGCTGTCTGCGGACCAACCTGTGCCGTATCACCATCTATCGCCTGTCGCCCCGATATAACCAGATGGTATGGCGCTAACTTCTTCACTGCAAGGGATAACGCATAGGAAGTGGCCAGGGTGTCAGAGCCAGCAAACTTGCGGTCAGTGATCAGGAAGCCCTGATCGGCTCCGCGGTACATAGCCTCGCGAATGATCTCAGCAGCACGTGTGGGGCCCATGGTCAGAAGGATCACCTCAGCATAGGGAATCTTATCTTTGATGCTCAGGGCCTGCTCGAGGGCATGAAGATCTTCGGGGTTGAAAATGGCAGACAGGGCCGCCCTGTTGACAGTTCCATCGGCTTTCATGGCATCCTTGCCAACATTCCTTGTATCAGGCACCTGCTTGGCCAGAACTATTATTCGGAATCTCATAAAAATAATCCGGTTTACAATTAAGTACGGTTATATTCGGTTCACTGACATAAAATCAGGGCCGCAAAATTACAATTATAGATTATACGAAGAGGAAAAAAATTCACATATGACTAATAATCAATTCATTGAATATGTACCAAACGACATATTTGACTATGATCATCTAAATTTATGGATGTTCGGAAATGGATTGACAAGCGGCATGATTAACATTCCGCGCAGTGAATAAATACTGAAAAGCTATTGATGGGATGCCTGGAAATCTCTAACCGTTACGGCTGATCTGCTGAAGCAGATCCAGATCTCTGATTTTAACAGACCTTTCTTCTACTAAAAGAATGCCGTCTTCCTTAAGTTTTAACAACACCCTGGTTGCACTTTCTCTCGAGATTCCAATCAGATCGGCAAGTTCCTGCCGGGTGAACGGGATTTCGAACTCCATATTCTCATAAATGATACGGGAGAAATAAAGCATTGCATCGGCGACTTTACCATAAGTCTTTTTTTGTGACTGGCTCATAAACCTGTGAAAGTTATTAAGGCTGTCGCGTGAAACTGATACAAGTATCTCATAAGCGAACTCCCCATTTTCTTTGATCAGTTGCTTGAACATCGCAATATCAATATAACAGACCTTGATATCCTCAAGAGCTGCATAAGAATAATGGTTTACTCTGTCACCAAAAAGTGATGGCAACCCCAGGTAACTGTATTTCTTGACAATCTGCAGTATCTGTTCCTTATCGCTGGAGGTCCTCACATATTCCTTTACCAGGCCCGATTTAAGATAAATTATGTTGGAATTCAGGGAGCCTTCATGAATAATGATATCCCCCTTTTTAAATTCTGCTTCACGGCTGTTTTCATTCACAAGGTCAAGCTCTCCGGGAGCCAGAACAGCAGCGGCGCAGGACTTTTCCTTACAATCGCGGCAGTGGGTTTTTAATGGTAATGGATCTGGGAACATAGAAACTTGAGATTCTCCTATATGATTTTGCCCACAAAGATGAGGAATATTTCACTTGCATGATGTGATATATATCACATCATGCAATGTTTGTGCGCACTTACTTGTAATCCTGTTAACACTTAATACAGTATCCAATTGCTCTTTCTTGTGTACTCAGTATCACGGCCCCATATTCTCAAACTGCACATGGTCTTGGTAATTTTGACCACATGAATCCGGACCTGATTTTTTTCGCTGACAAACAGCCGGGTTCTGAAAAAAACAAAAAAACCATGAAAGCTGCAATTCCCACAAACGACGGCATAAAGATGGCTCCTTCTTTTGAGCAGGCCAAAGGATTCCTTATCCTGAATATTGAACTCGGCCGGGTTGTAAATGAAGAACTTGTCTGGAAAAGCATTAGCAACCGCCTGACCAATCCAGTCGATAATATGACTCTTCTTTCGGGTTGTTCAGCTGTGATCACCGAGAAAATTTCAGAACAAAACATAGCCGGGCTATCAAGCAACGGAATTACACTTGTTCAAAGCAACGACAGCATTATTACAAATACCATTGTTCATTACCTGGAACATGAGATCAGTAAAGCAGCTGATCATTGTTGTTGTCCATGATGCAATTTGCTAATTATGAACCTTCAATCATATTTTGATCAGTTTCGCAGGCAGACTATCGGGCACCAGCAGACTTACCTTACGCCATTCGGCAGTCAAACCATGGTTTATGCCGACTGGATAGCAAGTGGCAGGCTGTATAGTCCGATAGAGAAGATACTTACCGAAAAGATTGGTCCCTTTGTGGGGAATACGCATACCGAAACCAGCGAAACCGGTAAACTCATGACCCTGGCCTACAGGCAGGCTCACCAGAAAATAAAACAGCATGTAAACGCCGGTCCCGACGATGTCATCCTTACCACAGGATACGGAATGACGGGAGCTGTTGTCAAATTTCAGAGGATATTGGGATTTAAAACAGGCTATGGACTTTCTGAAGGAAAGTCCCTGAATGAAAAGGAGAGACCGGTAGTCTTCCTTACCCATATGGAGCATCATTCCAATCAGACTTCATGGTACGAAACTATTGCCGAGGTAGTTGTGATAAAACCCGGGAAAGGACTCTTGTTCGACCTGAACCATCTTGAAGATGCACTAAAGCGATACGGCAGGGAGAGAATGCTGATCGGATCATTCACTGCATGTTCCAATGTGACCGGTGTGAGGAATCCCATTCACGAAATGGCTGCACTCATGCACAAATACGGCGGGAAAGTGTTTATAGACTATGCGGCTTCCGCGCCATATGACGATATCAACATGCATCCCGGCGACTTAATGCAAGACCTGGATGCTGTCTATTTCTCACCGCATAAGTTCCTGGGTGGCCCGGGTTCTTCAGGAGTGCTGATCTTCAATTCAGAACTTTACAACAACCAGGTTCCTGACCAGCCAGGTGGCGGCACCGTTGACTGGACCAATCCCTGGGGGGGATACAAATTCATCGATGATATCGAGATCCGCGAAGATGGAGGCACACCGGGGTTCCTGCAGGCTATCAAAGCTTCTCTGAGCATGGACCTGAAGAACCTGATGGGAGTTGCAAATATCCACCAGCGCGAAGAAGCCTTGCTGGCCCTGGCATTCAACGAGCTGGCCACCGTCCCGGGTTTGAACATCCTTGCCGATAGTATTACGTCAAGGCTGGCTGTGATCTCCTTTTATATGGATGCTATTCATTATAACCTGGTCGTTTCCTTTTTAAGTGACCGCTTCGGAATACAGGTAAGGGGAGGATGTGCCTGTGCCGGAACTTACGGGCATTACCTGCTGGACGTGAGTTATGAAAAATCCAAAAAAATTACCGAGAGCATTTCGAATGGCGATCTTTCAGCAAAACCAGGCTGGGTAAGACTTTCACTGCATCAAACCATGCAGGACCAGGAAGTTGTATATATAGCTGAGGCTCTTAGACAGATCTCCCGTAACCATAAAGAATGGAGCCGGGATTACAATTATGACAAGCATACCAACGAGTTCAGGCTGATCAGGAAGCAGCCCGGCAGCCCCGATGTAAATGCATGGTTAACCTTACAATAAAAAAATATGGCAACACTCGAAATTGAAGGCAAAATTTTTGACGTCGACGGGGACGGCTTTCTTACTAAACCCGAATTATGGAATGAAGACGTGGCAAAGCTGTTTGCCCGTTTCGACGGCATTGCCGAACTCAACGACAAACACTGGGCTGTTGTGAAACTCATCCGCCGCAGCTGGGAGGAAAAAGCCATGGCGCCTATGGTACGCGTACTATGCCAGGAAACCGGGCTTAAACTCCGTGAGATCTATGAGCTCTTTCCGCTCGGACCTGCCCGCGGAGCATGTCGTGTTGCCGGACTGCCGAAACCCGATGGCTGCGTTTAAGCGGTAATGGCATGAGCTGGTACATTGTTTTTTTCCTGGTTTCCCTGTTGATATGCCTGTCTTCCCTGGCTAACCTGCTTATTGTCCTGGTAAGGACTGGAGACGGTATTGATTATGCCCCTCCTTCGGGAAGCGCAGGCCGGGGAATACAGTACTCTTTTACAGGAGCGATGAGTCCCTCAAAAAAAGAATCGGCCTTTCTGCATCTCCCTACATATACCGCCGGTTTGGCATATCATCTTGGAACATTCCTTTCGGTTTTCCTGGTCTTTTTATTGTTGGCGGATGTGGTTCTCCCCTCTTCCCTGGCATGGGGTCTTGCCGCCTTACTGATGGCAACAACAGCCTGCGGATTGTTTATCCTGGTCAAACGAATGGTAAAAAAAGGATTGAGGGAACTATCCAGTCCCGACGATTACATTTCGAATATCCTTGTTACCGGATTTCAACTGATCACTGCATTATCACTGATTCAGGGTGTTTCGATAAAACCATTGCTTTTTACCTGGGCAGGGATACTGCTGCTTTACATTCCACTGGGCAAGCTAAAGCACCTGCTTTACTTTTTTGCAGCCCGCAGGCAACTGGGTATCTTTTATGGAAGAAGGGGTGTATGGCCCCCCTCAGATAATTATAAGCCCTGATCCATGGAAAAAGACATCATTGAAAAAGGCCTGAAGGTATTCAACAACGGGGGCGGGGCAAAACTCCTGACCCACCTGAACAGCTGCGTTCACTGCGGACTGTGTGCAGAGTCTTGCATTTATTACAAGGCCACGGGTGATGACCGCTTTACTCCGGCCCGTAAAGTCGATCTTGTTTCATCCGTTTACCGCCGTTACCATACGTTCGCAGGGAAATACCTTCCTTCACTGGTTAATGCAAGAGACCTTAATGAAGATACTGCTAATGAGATGGTCGACCTGCTTTTCGGGGCATGTACCATGTGCGGAAGATGTACCATGCACTGCTCTATAGGAGTCGATATCGCTTACCTTGTAAAAACCGGCAGGATAATGCTTTCTGAAATGGGGATGGTTCCTGCCACCCTTCAATCCACGGTAAAGGCTGCAGTCGAAACCGGAAATAACATGGGAATTCCAACGCCTGAATTCGTCGACACTCTGAAATGGATGGAAGATGAGCTTGCCGATGAACTGAATACAAAGGAAGCACAGATACCTGTTGACGTTAAAGGAAAGAACGTCCTGTATACACTGAACCCCAGGGAACCCAAGTTCTTCCCTCTTTCCATCTCAGCCATGGCAAAGATTTTTTATGCCGCAGGCGAGAGCTGGACTCTCTCTTCGAGGATGTACGATATCACCAACTATGCTTATTTCTCCGGAAATAACGAAGAAGCAAGGCTGATTGCAAAAAGGATGTGGGATGAGATGGATGAGCTTGGCACCTCAACTCTGGTCCTTGCCGAATGCGGGCACGGATCAAGAGCCTTAAGATGGGAATCACCCAATTATCTCAAACTACCCTTCCCTTTCAAGGTAAAGACCTCAGTTGAAATAATTGCAGATTATCTCCGTGAAGGCCGGATCAGGCTCGACAAAGAGAAATTCAAAGAAGCAGTAACCCTGCATGACCCCTGCAACCTTGTCAGGAATGGGGGCGTATTCGAAGAGCAGCGGTATATTTTAAAGGATTTTATAGGCGACTTCCGCGAAATGAGTCCCAATGGGATCGACAATTATTGTTGCGGAGGTGGTGGCGGACAACTTGCCATGAGTGAATACAATGAGCGCAGGATGAAGACAGCCGGCATCAAGGCAGAACAGATCAGTAAGACCGGGGCGAAGATCGTGGTATCTCCCTGTCACAACTGCGTTGACCAGCTGACCCAGATCAATTTTGCATTTAAACTGAACGTACAGGTAAAAACCATGGCTGAGCTTGTTGCCGATGCCATCATACTATAACATTATGAGCGAACTCATTTATCTAGACAATTCTGCCACCACCTTTCCCAAGCCAGAGGTGGTTTACACTTTCATGTGTGACTTCTACCGTAAACACGGGGTGAATCCCGGTCGTTCGGGTTTTGATGCTGCCATCGAAACCGAGGAGGTCATTATGGCAACCCGCAAGATGCTTACAGAACTCTTCAACGGTGATGATCCAAACCGTTTGACTTTTAGTTACAATGCCAGCGATTCCCTGAACATGATCATCCAGGGACTGGCTGAAGAAGGCGATCATGTAGTGACGACAAAGCTTGAGCATAATTCAGTATTGCGACCGCTGTATCATCTTGAACAGGATGGGCGTATCGAAGTCACCTATGTTCCTTTTGACATGCAAGGATACGTCGACCCTGAGGACATCAGAAAAGCCATCCGCAGTAACACTAAATTCGTGATCGTAAACCATTGCTCGAATGTTATTGGGACCATACAGCCTGTTGAAGAGATCGGGAAGATTTGCAGGGAAGCAGGAGTTTACCTTATAGTCGACGGCAGCCAGAGTGCCGGGGCTGTACCCATCGACATGAAAAAAATGAATATTGACGTGTTTGTCTTCACCGGGCATAAATGTCTCATGGGGCCAACTGGCATAGGCGGTTCTTACGTGATGGATGGTGTACCGGTGAAGCTTACACGCTTCGGAGGTACCGGGGTTCGTTCTGCACAAAGGACTCACCTGGAGGAATATCCTTACCGGCTCGAATGCGGAACCCTTAACCTTGTTGGTGTCGCCGGACTTAATGCCGGGGTGAACTGGATCCTGGAGCAGGGGATTGATTCAATGCACGGCCGCGAAATGAAACTTTGGGACAGGCTCAGAAAAGGAGTACAGTCCCTTGATAACGTAACAACCTATTGCGCCCACAGCCCTGCAAACAAGAACCCTGTTCTCAGTCTGAACGTCAAAGGCTTCGACTCGGGCGATGTAGGGACCATGCTTGACGTAGATTACAATATCGCCTGCCGAACAGGTCTTCAATGTGCTCCCATGGTGCATGAAGTACTCGGCACTGACAAGATCCACGGTACAGTACGCCTGAGCATCGGGCCTTTCACAACCGAGGAGCATGTCAGCGCAGCCGTGAATGCAATAACCGAGATTTCCTCCATTCGAAAATAAGCTGCATTTTTTCATCGCCTACGTAAAGCCCTGTAAAAAAGGGCTTTTCTTATGTCCGCCCAGCGTTTTCCGACGCTGAATTCTGATTTATACTTAAATCCAGCCCCCTCTGGGGGCCGGACAGTTTATGAAAGAAAGATCTAGTCAAGCGCAAGTTTTAAGAATTCAGTTCGTCTAAATGATATAACCTGAAGTTTAACCAGATAAATAAAAAGATTATGAAAACATTCAAAAGGATCGCATTTCTTTCGGCAGTTCTTATATTTGCCTCTTACCAGGGGTTCTCTCAGAACGCCACGGCAAATCAAAAAGACACCAGGAATGCCCAACCAACAACTAAAGTAACACCGGGAAAATTCGTTGATGCCAATAAAGATGGAGTTTGCGACAATTACCAGGCAAGAGGGAACTCAGGCCGGGGAGCAAATTTTGTAGATAAAAACGGTGATGGTATTTGTGATAACCGCGGCAATGCTGGAAAAGGCAAAGGAAATCGTAATGGATGCGGAATGGGCAATCAGAGAGGCTATGGAAACTGCGGAGGAGGAGGATGTGGTAATCAGCGCGGTCAGGGACAAGGTCGTGGTAATTGCGGCGGATCAGGTAATGGGTATAAGCACAGGCACGGACAAGGGAATTAAAACGGCATAGCAGAATGACTGAACCGGAACTGGTTGAAGGGCTTATCAATCAAGACAAGAGAGCAATTCAATACCTTGTTGACCATCATCAGAAGGATGTCATTAAAACTGCATACTATTTTGTATCCATAATGGAGGATGCTGAGGATTTATCTCAGGAAGTATTTCTTGAAGTATTCAGGTCGATAGGCCGGTATAAAAGGAACGCTTCCCTATCTACCTGGATCTACCGGATCACTGTGAATAAATCGCTTGACCATCTGAGGAAACAGAAACGAAGAAATATTTTTAACCAGGTGAAATCATTGATACGGGTTTCACATGATGGAACAAATATAATCAGTAAGGAACCGCCAACTTTGGACACTAGAAATGAGGATAACGAGAAAAGGCAAATCCTTGACACGGCCGTCAATTCCTTGCCTGAGAACCAGAAAATAGCTTTTATCCTGAGTAAATATGAGGAAATGGCTTATAAAGACATTGCTGAAATTATGAATCTGTCTGTTTCATCGGTCGAATCACTTCTTCACAGGGCAAAACTGAACCTTCAAAAAAAATTAGTCAATTATTTTTCGGAATATGCAAAAACCATTACATAATGTGGAATGTTCATTTATCCGCAGGAATCTTTTTTTCTACCAGGAATACCAGCTTTCAGATAAGGACAACAAAGAATTTGAAGCCCATCTTATTTCATGTGCCGAGTGTTCCAGGATTGTTTCAGAATTCCAATCCGTTACATCAGTCATTGATTTAAGAAAGACTGATGAGCCGAATCCATTTGCAGGAACGCGATTAATTCAACGGCTTGAGTCTGAAATGGAGAGCATAAAGGAAAAGAGAGAGCCTTTATTCCTGAGAATTCTTCAACCTTTGTCAGTTGCTGCACTTCTTGTCATCGCGGTAATTATCGGTTTTTCAATCGTTAAACAAAGGGAACCGGGAATATCTGCAATGAGTAATCATCAACAGGAGATTCAGTCCATACAATCTGATCTTAATATTCCGGATTTCGTAGATGAAGATGAAACGTTTTTTCAAACAACTAAATAAAACGTTATGAACTTTTTTTCTAAAAACAAGTTTGTGTTCTGGGTGTTGATGTTCCTGGTTGTCATCAACCTGACAGTATTAATTACATTTATGGTATTATTTTCCCGAAAATCTGACGCAGTAACACAGCAAACGCCAGAGAAACCAGGTATGGCGCTGCAAAAAGAACTGGTGTTAACCCCATCCCAATCAGAGCATGTTGACGTAATACTTGCCGACTACAAAAAAGCGACAGATCCTGTCAAAGAGGCCATACGTGGTTACAGGGCACTAATACTAGATGAACTTGCTATTGAAAAACCAGATACGTTAAAAGTCAACCATTATGCCGACTCGATTTGCTACATGCAGAGACAGATGCAAAAAGCCTCGGTAAAACAATACATGGCTTTGAAAGAAATCTGTAATCCTGCCCAATGCCAGAGACTGTCCTCGCTTTACTTTGAATTGTACGGGTTCCAGGGCCAGGGTAAGGGAATGGGTCGAGGAATGGGAAGGGGGCAAGGGATGATGCATCGTTTTGGTTGGGGACAGAAAAATAATGGCCGGGAAAAATGATGAAATAACTTCATTCTGTTTCCCCTGAATACAAAATATCGATCTCTCCCCTTTCAGAAACACATTCCATTAACTTATTCTTAAATTTCCAACAAGTCATTTGGCGAATGGTCATTTTACGGGCTAATTCATAAGAAGATATAGCTGGTTCATTGGCCTTGCAAAATGGTAGCTCCAATTCTGGAAGAACTTTCGACAGAATATTCAGGTAAGATCAATATTTACAAGATAGATACCGAGGCTGAACAGGAACTGGCCTCAGCATTTGGTATAAGAAGCATTCCTTCGATGCTTTTCTGTCCAAAAAACGGGCAGCCACAAATGGCTGTAGGTGCATTACCTAAAGAATCAATGAAGGAAGCTATAAATGACATCCTGCTCAAGGAACAGAATTAACAGACATCAGGAAAGCCTTATGATAAAGGCCCTATTTGTTTAATTCAAATTTATTGATCATCAGCCGTGCCAGGATCCATGCGGCAATAATGAATACCGGCCAGGCAAGAAGCCAAAATATCTCTTGTATCATGGTTTTGGATTTTTAATAAACATGTGATTCTGACTTCAATTCCTCAGTGGTGATCTTCCCTTTGTCCATGGCCCTCCATACATACCAGATATATGCAAGGACGAATGGGACCAATAAGGAAACATAGCTCATTGCAGTAAGTGTATAATGGCTTGATGAACTGTTTTCGATGGTGAGGGAACTTTGAAGATCGTAGGTTGACGGGTAATAGGCTGTATGATTAAAACCGGCCAGTAATAACAATGCCCAAACTGTAAGCACAGTGCCGGTACCTGTTAACCATATCCCTTTGGTACTGCACTTTTCAAAACAGGTAAGAGGGCGGATGATTCCAAGCAACACTGCTGCAACACCTAAAACAAATAATATGGCGACAACCGGCAATGCAAGCAGGTTGTGCAGGTATTTAAATGGTTCCATCCCTACGATACCCGTTTTAGGATCAACGGCAAAACCCTTTGAAAGCAACAGCCATCCCACAAAGACAAGAAAAAAGACAAGAAACGGGACAGCATTATACAGTAACTGCTTTTTCAAACGTTCCATCATTACGGCATGGCCTAAACGATTCATGAAATAAAGGATGGCCAGCACCCTTGTTAGAAAGAAAACCGCGAGTCCCAGGCTGAGATTTATCGGATTCAGCGCGGCTTCCAGTCCGTGAGCAGGGCCCTTCCATTCGGAGATGATTGGCATGTTACCTGAGGTAAGATCAAGAAGGTTCATTTTATTGACAGAAAAAGCAGAGCCAGTAAAAAAGGTCGCAACCGCAGTTCCCAACAGCAATGTCCCAAGAAATCCATTCAGAATGAGGAATATTTCAAAGGTTTTCTGGCCCAGGAAATTGCCTGGTTTTTTCCTGTATTCATAGGAAACCGCCTGAATGACGAAGGCGATAAGGATCGCCATCCATACCCAGTAAGCTCCTCCGAAGCTTGTTGAATAAAACAGGGGGAAGGACGCAAAGAATGCACCCCCGAAAGTGACCAGGGTGGTAAAGGTCAATTCCCATTTCCGACCCAGCAGATTTACAAGAAGTGTTCTCTCCTCATCGGTTTTTCCGATAGAAAAAATCAGGGTTTGACCTCCCTGGACAAACATCAGAAAGACCAGTAATGCCCCAAGCAGGGAAACGATCAGCCACCAATACTGTTGCAGGCTTAACAGGGATAATGATTCGAACATATAATTGTGTTTTAAAAACTGAACAAAAAATTAAGCAGTGAAACCTTTTTTAATCTGCTTCAGCATAATTCCGATCTCGGCAATCAGCAAAGCAGTAAAGAAAACAGCAAAC